>X430_Giraffe__coassemble_132_pt1 | contig 16806 bp, 6 predicted proteins | sample X430_Giraffe__metabat2_high_PE_008 | metagenome-assembled genome bin X430_Giraffe
AATATATATGGTGCAACAGGCAAACCAAATACTGCCGCTAACCTTGGCGAGAATTTGGACTCTTTGCACAAGAAAGCTCCACACGTGCTCACATCATTCATTAAGAACTTCCAGAAGGCATCTTTTGCTAAGAACGTGCCAAGCAAGTTCCCTACAGTTCCTAATGACGCAAGTGAGAACATGGGCTTGAAGCTTGAGCTTCTTAAGAAGAAGGCTGACGGCAAGTATGACATTAAGATTGCAAACAACGGTGTGGTTTACGTGCTCAACCAGATGATTGCTCCAGACGAGTATCAGTCTGTAATGGCTCCTGTTGCCACATATCCTGACATGAGCGTTATGCGCTGGGCTGTTAAGGACCGTGAGCTGCTGCTCGTAGACTTCCAGTACTACCTGCTTGCCATGAGTGCCAACTATGCGTTCTTCATTCCAGAAGACTCTGCGTTTGCTTCTAAGTATTATGTAGACCCAGGTATGCTCCCACGTTATCCAAGTCTTTCAGCTACAGGCAAGGGTAGTGTAGCTCAGGGCTCAACACATGTGGCACAGGTTATCAAGTTTACATACGATGGCAAGAACCTGCGCTACGACCGCTACAAGTACGACCCAGAAACAAAAGAGGTGGGCGAGTTTGTAAATGGTGCAGTGGTTAGTGCAACTAATGTATCAGATGTTAAGTCAGTGCTCATTGACATCCTTAACTATCACACTGTGATTCTTGGCACAGGCGAGACACTTGGCGCAAACAAGTTCTATAAGACTAAGCATGGCGGTGAGATTTGCATCGATGGTGCTCAGGTGGGCAACAAGGTTATGACAGGTCTTAACGTTGACAATGGCTATGAGGCTCCTGTAATCAAGGAGGTTTATCAGGAGAAGAACGGTGTGGCTTATCGTCTCGACCGTGTTATTGAGGCTCCACAGAATAGTGTTTACAAGACTTTGGTTGACAACTACGACCGCTTCTCTGAGTTCCTTGAGCTTACCAGTGGTTTTGGTGAAGGTAACTCTGACCTGCTCGAGTGGGCTGGCATCACAAGTGCAGCTGAGACTGGCAAGGAGTCACCACAGCAGCGCTATCGTATCTTCGACAGCAGCAAGTCTACTTACGCTTGTCTCGACCAGAACGTAAGATTCTTCAATACATATAATTATACTCTCTATGCGCCAAACAATGCAGCTATGGACAAGGCTTATGCTAATGGCCTGCCACGCTGGACAGACCTTCGCGCAGTATTCGAGAAGTATATCGACCAGGATGATGAGTCTGAAGAAATTAGTCCAGAGGAAGCTGCTGACAAGGAAAAGGTGCTCGCACAGATTATGACAATCCGCGACTTTATCCGCTATCACTTCCAGACTGTATCTCTCTATGCTGACAACAAGCTTGAGGGCATTGACAGCGGTGAGACTATCAAGTTCCAGACAATGTCTTCTGATGAGCTTGGTGTTGCGCTTGAGACATCTATCAGCGGAGGCAACGGACAGATTATCGTTACCGACGGCAGCGGCAAGCAGCATGTTATCGACGCCAACGACCAGACTAAGGTGGTTAACAAGATGACCCGTGACTATTGGTTCGATGGTAAGTCTATCAATACATCTTCATTCTGTGTCGTTCACGAGGTTTCTGAACCATTCAGCCACAGCGAGTCTGGCAACTATGCCAAGGGCTGGGCTACAAAGGCTGCACAGAAAAAGGCTGCAAAGAAATTCCAGAACGAAATAAATCTTTAAAGGCGAAATACTATGACAATGAAAAAGATTCTGTTTACAGCTCTGCTGTGTGTCATAAGCCTTACGGCAATGGCTCAGGGCAAGCGTATATCAGGTACGGTTTCCGATAATATGGGACCCGTGATGATGGCAAACGTCGTGGAGCGTGACGCTAACAACCGTATCGTCTCTGCTACACAGACAGACTTCAACGGAAACTTCGCCCTGCAGGTGAAGAACCCGAAGAATAAATTGGTTGTTACATACGTTGGTAGCAAGACATACGCTGTGACAATTGGCGAGAAGAGCGTTTTCAATATCACTCTTCAGTCTGAGCAGACACAGCTCAAAGAGGTAACTGTTACATCAAGACGCCAGAGTGCTGGTGGTTTGATGATTCCAAAGAAAGAGCTTTCAGGAGCGTCGCAGACCTTCAACATGGAGGCTGTGGAAGGTCTTGCCTTCACATCTGCCGACGAGGCTCTGCAGGGTGAGATTGCTGGTCTTGACATCGTTGCCAACTCTGGTAACCTTGGTGCTGGTACTCAGATGCGTCTGCGTGGTGTTACCACAATCAATGGCGACGCTAACCCGCTGATTGTTGTTGATGACATTATCTTCGACAACCCTAATGCTGACTTCGACTTTGCTAACGCTAACGAGGAAGACTATGCCGCGCTGTTGTCAGTTAACGTTGACGATATCGCAAACATCGAGGTGCGCAAAGACGCTGCCTTGGTGGTTGAGTATGGTTCAAGAGCATCTAATGGTGTTATCCTTATCACAAAGAAGCGTGGTGTAAGAGGTAAGGCACGCGTAGGTTTCTCTTACAAGCTTAGCGGAACATGGCAGCCAGAGGGTTACAACCTGCTCGATGGTGACGGCTATACAATGCTTATGAAGGAGGCTTTCTATAATCCTTCTCAGGCAGCCAACGCTACAACAAACATCAACGAGCTTAACTATAACAAGTCATGGGCTGAGTATGAGAACTGGAACAACAATACCGACTGGGTGAAGGAGGTTACAAAGTTCGGTCCTCAGCATGAGTTCAACTTCAATATCTCTGGTGGTGGTGAGAAAGCACAGTTCCGTATGTCTGCAGGTTACAAGAACCAGGAAGGTTCTGTGATACAGCAGAAGTTCGAGCAGTTCACAACTAACCTCTCTCTTGACTATAACGTTAGTGACCGTATCCGTTTCTCTGCAAGCTTCCCGCTTACATATAACAACAACCTGAAGAACTACAAAGGATTGTTGGGTATAGCACAGAAGCTGGCTCCTAACATGGCTATCTATCGTCAGAATGCTGACGGCTCAGATACTGATGAGTTTTACCTGATGAACCCAAGCGGTGACCCTAACCTTGGTAACTACTCTTCTGATGAACTGAAGAAGATCAGAGACCTTGGCAACCCTATCGCTATTGCCAACTTGGCATGGGGTAAGGACCAGAACTATCGTATCACACCAAACTTCTTGGTTAAGTATGAGCTTCTTGGTGTTGAGACAGGCAAGCACCGTCTTACTTTCAACGGACGTGTTGACTTTGACATCTTTGCTCAGAGCAAGCCAACATACGCAGCAGCAGGCTTGACAACACTTAGCGATTATAACAGTTCTCGTACATCATCTGACAACGAGGAGTTTAACCGCTTTAAGATTGGTGCGCGTGCAGAACTTGTGTTCAATCCTCATTTCAACAACGAGGACATCAACATGGGTATGCTGGTGCGCTATGATATGGGTACACAGAAGACAAACAGCCAGAAGATTGGTCTTAGCAACCTTCCTGGCAATATCACATCGCCAACAATCGACGCTCTCCTCAGCGACATGAGCAGCAGCAACGGACGCTCTGCATGGCAGTCGGCTTATACCACTGTTCACTTTGGTTACAAGGAGCGCTATGTTGTTGACTTCCGTCTCAGTCTTAATGGTGACTCTAAGTTCGGACCAAAGAACAAGTGGGCTTACTTCCCAGGTGTTTCTGTACGTTACAACGTGAGCGATGAGCCATTCATGAAGTGGACAAAGAGCTTCGTGTCAGTGCTCGGTCTTAAGGCCAGCTACGGTATCACTGGTAATGCTCCAAGTCAGGACTATCTGTTCTACAACACTTATAATACCTCTGCTGGTAACTATGGTTTCCAGGGCCAGACCACTCCAGTGGCTACACTCGACGGTTTGAAGCTTGACGACCTGCGCTGGGAGAAGACAAGTGAGTTGAACTTAGGTTTTGAGTTGAATCTTTTCGACGACAAGGTTAACATCGACTTCAACTACTACGACAAGAATACTAAGGACATGTTGATGTCTAAAATCAGAATCCCTTCAATGACTGGTTATACAACATTGGCTAATGCCAACGTTGGTGAGATGTCTAACAGAGGTTGGGAGTTGTATGTAAACGCCAACAATATTGTTAAGGTTGGTAAGTTCTCTTTCAGCGCTGGTTTCAACATCGCACAGAACGAGAACCTTATCGAGGCAATGGATGAGACTGTGCTTGAGTCGCTCAACACTGATTGGGCTGCTGCAACACGCGGCGGTGACTCATACCTCAACCGTATTCAGGTGGGCAATGCCCTTGGTTCAATGTACGGATTCCGCTATAAGGGTGTTTATCAGTACACATACGACTATCTGCAGAACTACCAGAAGGAGAACAACCTTACTCCAGAGCAGTATGAGAACTGGATTAACGATGAGTTCCTTGCAAGCGGCAAGACAGCTCCAATCGTAATTGGTTCTAACGGAAAGGTTCAGATGACAAGTAAGGGCGAGCCAATGCACATGGTTTACAACTACAGCGACGGTTCTTCTACTTATACTTTCCAGGGTGGTGACGCAATGTATGAGGATATCAACCACGACGGACAGATTAATGCCCTCGACGTTGTTTACCTCGGCAACTCTCTGCCAAAGGTGAATGGTGGTTTTAACTTCACATTCAGATATGGCAACTTCACATTGAAACCACGTTTCATGTACCGTTTCGGTAATAAGGTTATCAATGAAGCACGCATGGAGCTTGAGAAGATGTTCGACACATACAACCAGAGCTCAACTGTTAACTACCGTTGGCGCAAGGACGGCGACGTGACTCCAATGCCACGCGCTATGTATAACTCAGGTTACAACTTCCAGGGTTCAGACCGTTATGTTGAGGATGGATCATTTGTTCGTCTGCAGAACATTCAGGTATCTTACAACTTCCCTAACAAGAGCATTAAGAAGCTTGGTCTGACTCGTCTGCAGCTTTACTTCTCAATGAACAACCTCTATTGCTGGACAAAGTATAGCGGTGTTGACCCAGAGGTTTCTGCTAAGGGCTTCGGACTTGCAAAGGACGGTTCACAGACACCACGTTCTAAGTCGTTTACAGCAAGTATCAATGTTGGATTCTAATATAAATGTATAAGACAATGAAAAAATATATTTCAATAATATTAGGCGGTCTGATGATGGCATCGTGCGTTGACACTGTGCTCTTACCAGACGATAAGACCGTTGACGAGGACTTCTGGCAGTCAAAGGCAGATGTATCTATGATGGTCAATGGCGCTTATTCAAAGATGGCTGCCGCTGATGTTGTTTCAAAACTCATTGTGTGGGGTGGATTCCGTTCTGATGAGCTGGTGCTTGTTAATTCAATTAACGACGGAACACGCAACTCACTGCTTGAGATTGAGGAGGTAAACATCGAGACAACCAATGCTTTTGCAGAATGGGCTCCTATCTACTCAGTAATCAACAACTGTAATATCGTGCTCGAGAAGTCAGAGAAGGTTATGTCTATCGACCCTAACTATACATCAGGTGACTATGAGACCGACCGCTCTCAGATGCTCGCTCTGCGCGCATTGTGCTATTTCTATCTCGTTCGCACATTCCGTGATGTTCCTTACACAACATCGGCATATATGAACAGCAGTCAGGATATGACAATCAGACAGATTGCTCCAGACTCATTGCTTATGAAGTGTATTGCCGACCTTGAGGAGGCTGAGAAGAACGCACTCTCTGCAGCGGCAAGCGGATGGCAGCGTGTGGGATGGATTAACAAAGAGGGTATCCACTCACTCCTGGCAGACATCTATTTGTGGCGTGCTTCTGTAAAGCACAGTGCTGAGGACTATAAGAAGTGTATTGCTTATTGCGACATGGTGATTGAGTCTAAGAAGGCAAATCACGTGCAGGGACCTATGGAGATGACTCTAAAAGAGTATCCGCTGGAAGATGGCAATATGGCATATCAATCAATCTTCGGAACTCAGAACTCTGAGGAAAGTATTTTTGAACTCCAGAATGCTACAGGTGCTATTAATACATATTATTATAAGTATAAGAACAATAGCTCAACTTATGGTTATCTGAGAGCATCTTCTATCTTCGGTTCTTATGCTGCTTCATCATTAGGAACATCGCCTAATGCATATTTGAGCAATTATGACTACCGTTATTGGCAGAATACTTATGACGTAGGTTCTGGTGCAAACGCATTTGATGTGCGTAAGATGACAGACGCTAATGGTACAACCTCTTTGCCTACTGCTGGTATCAAGCGCAGCAACTCTAATCTTGAAAATCAGAACTTTATCATCTATCGTCTTTCAGATGTGATGCTGATGAAGGCTGAGGCTATGGTGGCTAATGAAATGCTCTTTGATAAGGTTTACCGTCAGACTGTTCAGCAGATTAAAGAAACTTATGTGGCTGAGGGTATGAGTGAAGCAGCTGCAGAAAATAAGGCTAAGAAAGAGGCTATCTATCAGCTCTTTGCTGACGATCTTCAGCGCATCAAGGCAGAGTATATTGCTCAGGGCCTTGCAGAGGCTGCTGCAGAGACAAAGGCTAAGGCTGATGTTGAGGCAAAGAAAGATGTTAATGTACGCAATGCTTTTAACATAGTTCAATATGTTAACAATCGCTCAAAGGATAATGCTGGTATCTCCGACTCTCTGAAATGGGCTACATACGGCGACGTACAGCGCATGGAAGAATTGATTCTTGCTGAGCGTCTTCGTGAGCTTTGCTTCGAGGGTAAGCGCTGGTTCGACCTTTTGCGTTTCAACTATCGTCACGTAGAGGGTATTGACTATTCAACAATTCTTGCAGAGCAGGGCACAGAGGCTTCTACATTTGTTAAGAACCATGGCGCAATGCTTGATATCATGGCTCGTAAGTACACAGAAGGCGCTGATGCACGCAAGGCAAAGATGCGCACAGAGCCATATCTGTATATGCCAATACCACGTTCTGATACAGAAATCTGTGATTGGCTGATGCAGAATCCTGCTTACAGTGACAATGACTCATATACAAAGAATGACTAAACATTAGGAGAATCAGACGATGAAAAATAATATATTAAAGAAGTTTACAGGATTGATGGCTGCCGGCGTGTTCGGTGTGGCAATCTTCGGACTTGTTGCTTGCAATCCTGAGCCAGATGAGTCGAACCGTTACACAGCAACAAATGAGACTATCGGTTCGTTCATAAAGAAAGACAGCATGCTTACTTCTTTCGACTATATCCTTACCCGTGTTGGTCTCGACCGCATGATGATGTCTTACGGACAATACACATGCTATGCACCTAACAATGACGGTGTTCAGGAGTATATCGACAGTCTTTACCGCGACCCTGAGTCTGTAGAGGCAGGTAATCCACACAACGGTATGGAAGACCATGGCGACTTGGGCGTAGGTCAGCATGCACAGCTTGAGTGGCTGTCAGACAGTTTGTGTAATGACATCGCACGCTACCACCTCGCAAACGAGCTTTACAGCATCGTAGAGATGGGAGGATCGGGTGTTACTATTTCAACAATGCTTGGCAGACCTTTGACTTCAAAGGTTGACTCACTGGGTTACACCGTGCTCAATGACGTGGCACGCGTGCTTAGCGAGGATAATCTTGTGGAGAATGGTATCGTTCATATCATGGATAAGGTGGCTCCACGTTCAACACGTCTGCTTGCAGATGAGCTTGAGCGCCAGGAAGAGTTTAAGCTTTTCAGCTGGGCACTTGAGGTTACTGGCATGTGCGACTCTATCACAAAGAGCACAAAGGGTATTAAATATACTATTCAGGACCTTAATGGTGACAACCGTGATACTGGCGGTGAGAGCTTGTATTGGCCAGAGGAGTGTAAGGTGGCTTACACAATCTTTGCTGAGACCGACGCTGTGCTCGCTTCAAAGGGTATCACCACAGAGGAGCAGCTCGTAGAGTATGCAAACAGAATATACGGCGGCGCTACAGGATGGTATGACAACCTTATTGAAAAGGGACTCTGGAACTATGATCAGCAGCAGTATGTTAAGTCTGTAAGTACTGGCAGCGACTATCACAACCGTAACAATGCCCTCAACATGTTCGTGTCTTACCATATCCTTTATGCAGGTATGGCAAAAGACCAGTTGCTGTTTGAGAACAAGACTGGTGTGAGTGTGGCTACAAGCTGCTGGAACTATGCTAACAATGCAGACCAGTATGACTACTATGAGACAATGCTTCCACAGACAATCCTTAAGATATGGAAGCCTTACGGACAGAAGTATCTCTATATCAACAGATATCAGACTTTCAATACTCTGACCGACTCACTTGCTACAATGGGTATCAACAACCACACACTGATTTATCCAGGTGCGAGAATTGAGCGCGATAATGTGAAGGATATCATCGCTTATAACGGATATGTTCACAGAATCAACGATATCCTTGTTTACAATGAGCAGGTGCCTAATGGTGTTCTTAATGAGCGTATGCGCTTCGAGTCAACAACAATGTTGCCAGAGTTCATCAACAACGGTTTCCGTTATATGTTGAGCGGTGAGTTGTCTGCCCTGAATGCAGGTGGAAGTGGTGCTCGTGTAGCATTCCCAATGCAGTTCTTCGATGGCGTTAAGTGCTATAGCGAAGGCTCGCTCCTGCGTTATAACATCAAGGGATATTACAATGCTTATCAGGCTGACTGCTTCCAGGGATGGGGTAAGTACGACCTTGCTGTAAGAATACATCCTGTGCCATCAGGACTTTATGAGTTGCGTATGGCATACTCACCAATGGGACACGGTGGGTTCATGCAGTTCTATATCGGTACATCAAGCAACATGCAGGACATGCAGGCTATGAGTATTCCTCTCGACGTTACTATCGATGAGACAGACCCACGTATCGGATGGACAGTATGGTATGAGGAGGCCGACCTCGGTGTTGCTACCGATGAGGCTATGCGTAACCGTGGTTACATGCGTGGCCCTATGAGCTACACAAGTCACCCAGAGCGTGGTTGGGACAATCAGGATGCTAACCAGCGTGGCTCTTCTTACGGTAACGTAATCTTGCGCCGTATCCTTGACACTCGCAACTTCAAGCAGAGCGAGGATTATTGGCTGCGCATCAAGAACGTTCTTCCTGATGGTGACACAAATAAGAAATGGCAGTTTGACTATGTTGAGCTTGTTCCAATGAGTGTTATCAACAATGAAATGTATTCAGAAGACTGGTATTAAAAAAGACTTAACGATTTGAATATGAAACGATTTAAATATATTGGAATAATGATGATGGCAGCCGGAATGCTGACTGCCACATCTTGCTCCGACTTTGATGATTACAACGAGGTTCAGGTTAACCCTGAAGCCGCTGCTAATCTTTCATTGTGGGAGAACATCGAACAGAATCCACAGCTCAGCGACTTTGAGGAACTGATTAAGAAAGCTGGATTTGACGATGAACTGCAAGGCTCACATTATTATACTGTGTGGGCGCCGCTGAACGGTACATTTGACAAGAGCATGTATGCAGACATGGATCAGGCAGCCCTGCTTAAGAATTTTGTTTACAACCATGTGGCTGACTATAATCATCCAATATCTGGTGATATCAACAACAAGGTGTTTACACTGAACAGAAAGACATATAACTTTACTGGCGTGTCAGGTACATTCACATTTGCGGGCATCACTCTTGCTCAGGCAAATATTCCAAGCACCAATGGTTTGATGCATACTCTCGATGGAGCAGCAATGTACTATGACAATATCTACGATTATATTCTTGGTCTTGGTGAAGGATATGAGTCTATCAATGCTTACTTCAAGAGATATGAGACAAGTATTCTTGACGAGGCTAACAGTGTGAAGGGACCTATGGTTAATGGTCTTCAGACATACGTAGACTCTGTGATGATTGTTGACAACAGTCTTGTTCGCAGACTTGGTGCTCAGTTGCAGAATGAGGACAGCTCTTATACTGTGCTGCTGCCAACTGACAAGGCTTGGGAGAATAAATACAACGCCATCAAGCCATACTATAACTTCATTACTAATACAGTAGGTCAGGACCTCCGTGGAACAAGCAGTAGCTCAAATATCAAGCAGATAAATACTGGTAATATTGACAACGCTTATTTCCAGGATTCAATCATTAAGCGCTTTATTACAAATACTATAGTGTATAGTAATAACGACACTTATAACTCATTCTTTGTAGATGGCAGAGAAATCACACCTACCGACTCTGTAAGATTGCCTAATGGCCGTAAGTACTCTAACCCTGCTGATTTGCTTGCATATCAGGTAGGCGAGCCTGTTAAGATGAGTAACGGATGGGTAAGAAACGTAGACAGCATTGCTTTCTACTCTTGGGAGACATACGCTCCAGAGATAAATTTCAATCCACAGCGCCAAGCTGGTCTTGTTACTGCGGCCGCTGCATCATCTAGTGGATGGAATGTAATATTTAGTGATGCAGTAAATAAGTGGGGCGATTTCACTGAGACCAATGGTGAATTGCGTTTCTACAATATTGAACCATCAGGTGACCGTACAAAGCCTGAACTTCATACTTTCCTGCCAAATGTGCTTTCTACAAAGTATAAGTTCTATGTGGTATTTGTTCCAGGTGCAATAATTGGTGAGGATAACCGTCCAAATCAGGTTAACTTCACATTGAACTATTGCGATGCCAATGGTAAGCTGCAGAAGTACAACTTCAGTTCTGACCTGAAGAACGACAACCCAAAGACACAGAAACCATTCGTTAATGATACATCTAAGGTTGACACCATGTATATCGGTGAGTTCACATTCCCAGTATCATACTATGGCTTGCCAGAAAACGGTGGAAAGGCTATCATGCCTGACTTGAAGATTTCGTCTCCGATGAGTGTGTTCAATGCAACATTGCTGAATACATATACACGAGCATTGCGTATAGCAGCAATTATTATGAAACCAGTAGAACTCGTAGAGTTTGAAGAAAATCAGAAGTAATTATGAAGAGCACTATATTAAATAGAATACAGTTGCCGAATCTCAGATTCGCAATCTGTGCCCTTGCACTGGGTCTCTGCGCTGCACCTGTACTTGCACAGGATGCCGATGAAAGTGAGGCTAAGGCTAAGATAACTAAGCGTGCCGGCAACAAAGCTCCTGAGTATCCAATGATGACCGTTAAGGGTATTGTATTGGATCAGGCTTCAAAGGCACCTCTTGCAGGTATCCAGTTGCAGGCTTTAGGTCATAACCGCTATACCGCAATGACCAATGAGAAGGGTGAGTTTACTATTAAACTGCCTACATTCATCACATCATTGTATGTTTTTGCTCCAGAGTTCCTGTCACAGCAGGTGGCTATCAACTCTGACGACTGCGAACAGTTTGTTACAGTGAAGATGCTCAGCGATAAGTTTGAGGAGATGTACGGAACAGGTACAACCATCACTGCTGAGAACAGCTTTGATGTGTCACAGACAGCTTCTACTATCGATGGTGAGATTGGAAATAAGCTTGGCGGTGATATCCGCAGCATCATGCGCTCTGGCGTAGCTGATGGTGGTGCTTCTATGTTTATCCGTGGTCTTAACTCAATAACATCAAACGCTCAGCCGCTGATTGTTGTTGACGGTATTGAGATGGATATGCAGCGCAACCGCAGCTCACTGCATCATGGACAGTTTACAAATATCCTGGCAAATATCTCTCCAGACGATATCGCCTCTGTAAAGGTTCTTAAGAATGCTACAGCCCTTTATGGCGCACGTGGTGCCAATGGTGTTATCCTTATTGATACAAAGCGCGGCCACAGCATGGCTACACGTATCGATGCCAACATCTCAGCAGGTGTGAGCCTCATACCACAGTTGCCAACAATGATGGACGCAACACAGTATCGCACATACGCTACAGAGATTCTTGGTACAATCGAGGATATCCAGAAGCGCGACATTCAGTTCCGTTTCCTGAACGACGACCCTAACTATTATTATTATAATGTATATCATAATAATACAGACTGGGCAGACCATGTTTACAAAGAGGGACTGACACAGAACTACAGCATCAACGTGCAGGGTGGTGACGATGTTGGTATGTACAACCTCGCTGTTGGTTACATGGACTCTCAGGGTACTGTTGAGGAGACCAACTTCAACCGCATGAACATGCGCTTCAACACCGACATCACAATCACAGACAAACTGTCTACACGTTTCGATGTGTCTATCTCAAGAACAAATGCACAGGTGTTTGACGATGGTTTCTATTCAGACCTCAGTTCTGGTGCCATCACATCACCAACAGCGCTTGCTCTTATCAAGGCTCCTATCGTAAGCCCATACCAGTATAACAAGATGGTAGGTGGTTTTACAAACCTGTTGAGCAACTATGATGATATCTTCTATCAGATTCATAACGACGATAGATATGCTCTTGCCAACCCAGTGGCAATCATCAAGAATGCTAATGGCGACAACAAGAACAAGGCTGAAAACACATTGCTCAATGTGTTGCTCGCTCCAAAGTATGAGTTCAGCAAGAATCTCTCTCTTAGCGGATTGATTAGCTATACTCTTAACCGTAATGCGCAGCGCTACTATCGTCCTTACAATGGTGTGCCTCCATTTGAGGTTGCTGACTTGGGTACTGTTACAAGTAAGACCATGTCTATGTTTGCCAAGGAAAACAATATCGTGGCAAGCGCACAGTTAGACTGGAACCGTCAGTTCGGCAAGCACTCATTGGCTGCTTTCGCTGGTTTCCGTTACAACTATTTCTCTTATGACAACAGCGACTTGTCAACAGAGTATAATGGTGTAACCAACGATAAAAACCCTGCTCTGTCAAAGGATGCTGGTTATCAGGATGTCGATGGTGTGAACGACGTTTGGAAGACCATTCAGTGGTATGGCAACGTTGATTACAACTACATGAACCGCTATTTCGCTACTATATCATTGCTCGGCGAGGGTAACAGCCGCTTTGGTGCAAATGCCGATGGCTTGGATATGTTTGGTGTTAAGTGGGCTATCTTCCCAAGCTTGCAGCTCGGTTGGGTGATGAGCAATGAGAAGTGGTTCCCAAAGAACATCGGCGTAAACTATCTGCGTCTTAACGCTGGTATCGATATCAGCGGTAACGACGACATCAGCAACTATGCCGCACGCACAAGCTATTCAGCTGTTAGATATAATGGCAACCTCATTGGTGCTCAGCTTACAAACATTGGTAACGACATGATTAAGTGGGAGACAACCAATAAGATGAACTTCGGTCTTCAGGCTTATTTCTTGAACAATCGTCTTGGTGTTAACTTCGACTACTTCATCCACAACACTAAGGACCTGCTCACACTGAAGGCATTCTCTAATCCTATCGGTGGTATCAACAACTACTGGACAAACGGCGGTGAGCTGAAGAACACTGGTTTTGAGTTTGGATTCACAGCAAAACCTGTTGTTGCTAAGGACTGGCGCGTAGAGGTTGGAGCAACCGTTGGCCACTATAAGAATGAGGTGACAAAGTTGCCTGATGGTGATTTCATCACAACTGTTTATGGTGCCGATATGATTACTTCTGTAGGTAATCCAGTAGGATTGTTCTACGGTTACAAGACTGATGGTGTATTCTCAACAGATGCTGAGGCTAAGGCTGCAGGCAATGGCGACTATCTCTACATGGAGGACGCTGCAGGTAACAAGCAGAACTTTGTGGCTGGTGATGTACACTTTGTTGACATGACAGGTGAGGGCAGAATCGACGAAAACGACCGCGTGGTTATCGGCGATCCTAACCCAGACATCTACGGAAATATCTTCGCTAAGGTTAACTGGAAGGACCTCACACTGAGCCTCGGCTTCAACTATAGCCTTGGCAACGATGTGTTCAACTACCAGCGCTCTATCCTCAACTCAGGAAGCACATTCTACAACCAGCAGGTGGCTTCAACAAACCACTGGCGTTATGAGGGTCAGCAGGCAGACCTGCCACGCGCTATCTTCGGCGACCCAATGGCTAACAACCGTTTCAGCGACCGCTGGATAGAGGATGGCAGCTATCTGCGCTTGAAGACTGTAAACCTCTCTTATCGTGTGCCTGTTCCTGGTACATGGACATGGCTTCAGGGCTTGACAATTTGGGCAGAGGCACAGAACCTTGTAACTCTTACCAAGTATTTGGGCAGCGATCCAGAGTTTAGCATTGGCAACGGTGTTTACTATCAGGGTATTGACTGTGGCAACCTTGCTCAGGGACGCTCAATCTCATTAGGTGTTAAGATTAATTTATAAGCAGAAGTATGAAAAAGATTATAATTGCAATAGCAGCGGTACTGGGCTTAGGCTCAGTAACCAGCTGTTCAGACATGCTTGAGACAGAAAGCTCTCGTCAGATGTTTGAGCCTCAGATCGATGCAAAGGCCGACTCTATGTTCTATGCTTTCGGTATAGCACAGGCTTTGCAGCAACTTGCTGACCAGTATGTGTTCCAGGGTGAGATGCGTGGCGACTTGGTGGCTACTACATATTATACCGACAAGAACCTCAGAGAACTTGCTAACTTCTCTGCGACAACAGCAAACAAGTATGACAGCGCATACGTTTATTACCGTGTGATTAACAACTGTAACTATTATATTGCTCATCGTGACACAACATTGCTTACAGGTTCTGAGCAAGTGGTTATGAAGGAGTATGCAGCTGTTAAGGCTATCCGTGCATGGGCTTATCTCCAGTTGGCTAAGAACTATGGCAAGGTGCCATTCTTCACAGAGCCTCTTACACAGATAAGCCAGATTGATGGCGGTAATTTCCCAGAGTATGGAATCAACGAGATAGTAGCTAATCTGGCTCCAGATTTGGCACAGTATTCAACATTGCAGGTGCCAGGTACAGGTGGTACCATTGATGTTGGTTCAACAAACTGGGGAGAGGCAAAGAAAATAAACTATCAGAATATTTTTGCGCCTGTTGACGTTGTTCTTGGCGACCTCTATCTTGAGACTGGCGACTATAGTAATGCTGCACATTATTACACTGTTTATCTGACAGGTAATGGTAGAAAAGGTGGTGATATTTATTCTAATTATGTTGCCTCCTTAGGAATGGGAAACAATAGATTTGAAATGCCATCTGATTTTGGTGGTTATATGAGCCGCGGCTTAGACTGGCAGTCTATATTCATTACTCCTAATGGCAATGGCGACCTTATCACTTACATCCCAATGGCAGTCAACCGTCTTGAAGGTGCAACTACCAACGTGCCTATGGCATTTGGTTATGACTATTATTCTACAGACAACGCAAGACAGTGTCCAAAAGTAGAGTATGTTCAACTTCAGCCATCTGACGCTTATGTAGCATTGTCAGACTCTACAGATTTCTATTATCTTGTATATACCGACAACGATAAGAGAACAACCAACTCTTTCAAGTTGGGTGATAATCGTCTTTCTAATATCGCAGAGAAAGGTGAGGGCGAAGACTCTATTATGGTGTGGATGAATAAGTATAATAGTGGTAATATTTTCCTTTATCGTAAGACCACTGTTTGGTTGCGCCTTGCAGAGGCTTTCAACCGCATGGGATATTACGATGCTGCCTTTGCTATTCTCAAGGACGGTATGAGCAAGAATACACTTGATTTTGCCACATACCTCAAAGATGAGACAAAGACACTTCTCACAACCACTTATCCACTGCTTAGCGAGGCCAACCTTGAGTTCTATGACCTGCTGACAACAGGTATTCATGGTAGAGGTGCTGGTATGGTTAGCGACCAGAACGGAATAGGTTATTTCCCTGGAATGTCAAAGTACCAGCTCGATACTATCGTTGGCATGAAGATGAAGCAGATTGCTGAGCAGTATCAGGTGGCTGTAGGCACAACAAAGGAAGATACCATCAATGCAATGGAAGACCTTATCTGCGACGAGTGCGCACTTGATATGGCATTTGAGGGCAACCGCTTTGGTGACCTTACCCGTATGGCACGTTCTAAGAACCGCGCAGGTCTCTATGGTGCTAACTATGGTAACCAGTGGTTTGCTAAGAAACTCGAGAAGAACAATCCTGTGAAGGACCTCTTAGACGAGAAGAACTGGTACTTGCCTTTTAAATAAACAGCCCACTTCTAATCCCTCCCTTGTGAGGGAACGATAAACCACGAATTACACGAATTTCACGAATTAAATTAGGTCTGACCTATATCAAAAATAATTCGCGAAATTCGTGTAATTCGTGGTTTATTCTTATATTTGCAAAATGAAACTTAAAACTGGAATAAGTATGAAGAAATTATTATCAATAATTACTCTATTGGCTGTCGCTTTTATCAGTCAAGCACAAACAGCACGAAAATTAACCGTTAACATCACTCCCGACGGAGAATCCAATGTTCAAGTGTTTCTGCCACAGAATCCCAATGGCAAGACCGTAGTGGGATGTCCAGGCGGTGGCTACTCACATCTGTCAATGCAGAATGAGGGTACAGACTGGGCCGACTTCTTCAATAGTCAGGGAATAACTTATTGCGTACTGAAATACCGTATGCCTAAAGGTGACCGTACTATACCAATGAGTGATGCTCAGAATGCAATCCGTATGGTGCGCGATAGTGCTCAGGCATGGAATGTAAGTCCGTATGCAGTAGGTATCATGGGTTTCTCAGCAGGCGGTCATCTGGCATCAACCACAGCCAACCATTCACCAATAGAGGCTCGCCCGGATTTCCAGATACTTTTCTATCCAGTTATATCAATGGATGAGAAGATGACACACAAAGGCTCATGTGTAAACT
>X430_Giraffe__coassemble_133_pt1 | contig 16724 bp, 9 predicted proteins | sample X430_Giraffe__metabat2_high_PE_008 | metagenome-assembled genome bin X430_Giraffe
GTTGTATGTAATAAAATAATATCATTAATATGAATAGAAAAAGATTTTGGATTATTGGCAGCCTTGCACTATGTTTAATCTGCGCAATTTATAGTTGCAACAAGAATAGCGCAGAGAGTGAGGTTGAAAGTATTGAGTTGTTGCGCACCTGTCAAAGCTGGAATGAAGTAGACCTGCCTGACTATCCACAGGGCAAACCAGAATTGGTGGCAGTGAAATACATTATTCCGCCAGGTAAGAAGTTGGGCTGGCATCATCATGTGGCTATGAACCATGGCGTATTGGTGCAGGGCGAACTGACCATCATTGCACAAGACGGAAAAACAAAGGTAATGCGCGCAGGTGAGGTGGTTGTAGAAATGGTCGATGCCATACACCATGGCGAGAACCGCGGCACAGAACCTGTTGTGCTCTATATGTTCTATCTGTCGCAAAAGGATATGCCTTTGTCTGTTCAGCACCCGGAAATTCCTCTTTAACTTCGGACAACAGCCACAAGAAAAACTATTTAACAATTACAAGTTTTATACAAAATTCTTGTAATCTGATTACAAAGGCCTTGTAAAACTATTACAAAGAGTTTGTAAGACTATTACAAAAGCCTTGTAGGAGCATTACAAGCGCTTTGTAATTTCGCAAAAATAATAATCTGTGAAAATAAAAAGAGGTCGTGTCAGTTACTTTCTGACACGACCTCTCGTATTTTATTGTCTAAAAAAACTTAGTTCTTTATCACCTTCACGCTGTGAACGTTGCCGTTGTTGTCGGTAATCTTCATGATGTACAGCTCGTGCTGCTTCATTGTGGTTACCTGCTTGCCATCGAGGGTGAAGAACTCGCGCTTTGCCACGTCGATATCGGCCTCACTCCAAACATTCTCAATGCCTGTAACCTCACCGCTAACAGCTATGCTCAGGCGCTTCTCGTAGGTTGTGCCTTCACTGTCGGTCACCTTCATGGTGATAACGCCAATGCCACCATACTCACCACCGCTAACGGTGATAACAGAACCGTTGACAGCGGCTGTGAAGAGGTTGCTGTCTGTTGTTATGCTATATGCAGGCGATTTTGTGAAACCCTTGAAGAACTGCTTCACATCGATAGTAGCCTGTTCGCCTGGCTTAACAATAAGATATGGATTGGCCATAAACTCCAGATAACCCTCGAGCAGAGTCCAACCGTCGCGGTCGTCATCATCGTTGTTATTGGCCACATCAGGATTGCTGTTTATCAACTTCTCATACCAGTTAGGCATACCATCCTGGTCGGTATCGAAATCATCGCCACGCTTGTCCTCTGGATATGCCTCCCATCCGCCAGCATCGCTCTCATGGTCTATCTGTCCCTTTATGCCAGAGCGTGAGCCAACGTATGTATATGTGCGGTTGAGAGTCTCGTCAACCACGCGCAGATGCTGGTCGTCGCGCATTGGCATGGTGGCTCCAGCCTCGCTTACAACAATCTTATATGCATCAGTAGCAGAATGGATTGGAGCGTATGAAGGGAAGAATGGCTCACTGACCACAGACTCATAGTCAGGTCCTGGGTCGCCATTGCTCAGCTGCACGTTATATGTCTCGTTCTTCTTGTCATGTGTCAGCGTTCCGTCCTTATTCTCACGGATATTACCCTTGATATATGCGCGCCATGTGCTCTCCTCATGACCTACGTTCTCGTACTGCTGTGTGAAAAGCACCTTTCTGCCTGTGGCTGGTCCCATCTTGTAGTAGTTGCCCACAAAGTTAACCTCATGGCAGTTACCATCGGTGGTACGGCTGCCCCAGTTGTACACCACGTTATTAAATATATCCATCTGACCAATGGCCTTGTTCTGTCCGTCCATGCCACCGCCCATACTCCAGTTGCGTCCCTGGCAGTTTACAAGCAGATTATGGTGCCATGAGCCAATCTTACCGTCGATAGTGGCAGCATAGCCATGGTTGGTGCCCGAGTCATAGTTCTTATGGTCGGCAATGCCAAGGGCCTCAGCAATCATTGAATACTGGAATGAAACATTCTTTGCGCCACGACCGGAAACGGTCTCGTCTGTACCCCATGCCGCAGTGGTATGGTCAACGATGGCGTGGTTGGCTCCCGACATACCCATTGCATTTCCAGTATCGCCATATCCATGCTTAAAACGCATGTGACGGCAGATGATGTCGGAACCAATATTGATGTTTGCTCCCTTAATGCAGATACCCTTGCCCGGTGCTGTCTGACCAGCTATGGTAACATAAGGATTTGGGAATACGGCAAGGAATCCCATATCGATTACGCCCGACACGTCGAAGACAATGGTGCGCGGGCCCTTGAGGTCAAGAAGTCCGTAGATGAAAGTACCAGGCACACGCTCATTGCTAAGACTTGTGACATGATAAACCTGTCCGCCACGTCCTCCCTGTGCGAAACGTCCGTAGCCTTCAGCACCAGGGAAAGCCAGTTGGCGTGGCTTGAAATACCACACCCCGCCCTTAGCAACGTTGCCTGAGGCATCTACCTCGTCCACACGCCAGTAGTATGTGTCCATAGAGTAGATGTCGTTAATAGTATATGTTGTGTCGGTGAGTGTGGCCAATGGTGTTGTCATCTGTGCCACACTGGCTGAGTCTTTGCCTACATAAAGCACGTGGTTCTTTACTTCCTTGTTGGCTGGCGACCATTTCAGTGTTACGCTCTTATCCACGTCGGCATGAGTATCGCCACTGGCAGGATATGGATTCTTTGCCTGTGAGGTAACGCTGATGGTGTTCAGTTCAAAAGCGTTGCACAACGGACGTGTGAAAGCATTTACCTGAGAACTCTTTGAGGGGGTTCCTGGCTTGTCGGCAGAGGTAGAAAACTCGATAGTTGCCACATCGCCCTCTTTTTCGATATTTATAACAACCACTTTGATAGCAGCGTCGGCGGCCACAGCCTTGCCAAACGACACGTCAAAATAGTCGTGTACTAAAGCACCGTTATACTTGATTGTCATTGGCGCGGCATAAAACTTGTCTGGATTCTCCCAGCAGTTATGGTATGTCTGCAGTGTATGCTGTCCTACAGGCAGTCCTTCTATCTTTAGGAAGAATGTTCCGTACACCTCATTAGGGTCAAGAGCAAGACCGTCGTAGGTCAGTCGTCCGTTTTTTGATTTGTTGTCAGCATTTTGTACTGCTGTCTTGTTCCATCCTGTTCGCAATGTATACTCGGCACCTTCCGGAACATATAAAGTATATTTTACGTTATCTATAGTCAATGCGTCTGTTGCACCTTGTGCCACTCGCCATGCGGTATATCCCGGTTCTATTACCTCGTCGTTATTACTTCTGTTCATACTCAGGTCAACCTTATGCTGTGGTTTGTCCTGAGCAAAGGCTATCGTTGGCATGATAAATGCCAAAAATAGGAATTTACACAAGTTTAGTTTTAAGTTACCCATAAATTATTTTAGTGAAAAAGAGTAGTTAAAATTGAGGACTCACTTATTGTCTCTCTCCTTATATCATAAAAAAAGGCATCTATAATGCCTGAAATAAAAAAGCCTTTCCCCCTATTAGAGGGAAAGGCATATATTTAGAACAACTTCTCAGGATAAACACCCTCGTTGATGAGCTGCTGTATGCGCTCAACAGTGTCCTGACGGTCGGCAGCATAAGTAACGCCAAACCACTTGCTTGTTGTATCGAGCACCTTAACAGTAGCGGTGTTCTCGTTGATAAGCTTGTTAACCATCAGCGGTATAAAGAACTCAGCCTTGAGGTTCTCCATGTTCTTTGGGTCAGAAAGGAACTCCTTGAAATACTCCTCGCTATGTACGAAATAGTCTGGTGTGAAGCCCCACATGTTCATTGACACTGGAGTATTGTCCTCAACAGCCTGCCACTCGCCCTGCTCATCCTTGTAGCAAACAGGACCATTTACACGCATAATCTCTGTGCGCTCAACAACAGTTGTCAGATTGCCAGCCTCATCGGTAGAACAGATGCCACGAGCAACAGTACCATTCTCAGAGAGAGTGTTGCCAACGCGGAAACCAACCATTGCGTATGCGTTCTTGCTACCCTCAGGAAGCTCTGAAAGGAACTTGCCTATTACCTGGAAAGCGTCGCGGTTGTAGAAGTCGTCGCAGTTGATAACGCAGAATGGCTCGTTTACAACATCCTTTGCCATCAGCACAGCGTGATTTGTTCCCCATGGCTTCTCACGTCCCTCTGGACATGTGAATCCCTCTGGCAGTGCGTCGATGCTCTGGAAGCACAACTCTGCAGGAATATGTCCCTCATACTTATTAAGAATCTTCTCACGGAAATCATTCTCAAAATCCTTGCGGATGATAAAAACAATCTTACCGAAGCCAGCCTTGATGGCATCGAAGATAGAGTAATCCATGATTGTCTCACCATTTGGACCTAATCCGTCCAACTGTTTCAAACCACCATAACGGCTGCCCATTCCGGCTGCCAAGAGTACTAATGTAGGTTTCATAAATTTTCCTTATTATTTTTTAATTAATATATTTCTGCATGCAAAGTTAATGCAAGTTGAGCGGAGAACAAAATAAATTTATTTATTTTTTATCCCGAGACGCAGATTAACTTATCTAAGTTAAGCCGAAATGTTTTATCTAATCACTATTTTCTTGTTGTTAATAATATATACACCTGGCTTAAGCTGTCCAGCATTGACCCTGCGCCCCATCATATCGTAGATATTTGTATTCTGATTGATGGTTTCCTCTGTTATAATCTCACCTATGCCAGTAGGATCAGCATTGATATCCATGCAGTCGATACGGCAGCGCATCTTACTCTGGGTGTAGAAGTCGATACGTATCTGGTCGCCATGCTTAAGTGTTACAGCCTTTGGCAGTTTGTGGGTGGTCATCATATACTGCTTCACACCTTTCCATGAATCTACAAGCACATCATTAACAGAGAGTCCCATCCATGCCTGACCAGCTTTTTCATCAAAGAAGTCGACACTAAGCAAATACACTCCGTCGTTTCCCTGCCAAACGCCTGTCATTGCTCCAGGACCGGCCTCACCAACAGTTGCTGAGTCGTTGCTTGCCTTATACCAAGAGCCATCAGAATACTCAAGGTAAGCAAAGGCACTTCGTGCAAGATGTTCCATCTCAGTACGTCCTGTTGTTATAGGACATGCTGGTGCAGAGAATGTCCACACATCACCTTTAAGCACCTCACCATTATGTTTCTCTGTATCCACACGCCAGTAGTATATCTGTCCGTAGTTCAGAGTACCTGGGTTACAGATATTTGTATTTACTGTCTGCACATAGCCATTGTCAAGCTCTGCCTCTGATGTGGCTATATACACATCATAGGTTCTAGCATCGGCAGCTGGGCGCCATGTGAGCGGCATTGGAGCCGTCTTTGCCTCTGCACTGCTCATCACGCGCAACTTTGCGTTCTGCTCACCATCGGCTGGCATTGGCTTTGATGCCTTTTCGCCTGCTGTTGTAAACTGGTATACTGGGGAGGCATGACTGCCACTGGCTGTTGTTGCAGTAACCTGCCAATAGTATGTTGTTGCAGGAGAAAGCGCAATATTTGCAAGATCAACAGGTTGCATATTGTCCTTGGATGTTCCCATCACCACGTCAACACCTGTCATTCCCTCTATGCTACTATATTTTGGCTTAATGTTTGTCTGTATGTCAACGGCTCCATTGCCCGGCCAAAGTATCGGTTCATTTTCCAATCCTTCAACCTGTCCTGTCTTGGCTGTGATGCCAGCTATTGCTGAAGCCTCTTCTCTTGCGAAATCATAGGCATACCACCACTCTGGATTGAGAGTTGTGCCTGTTGGTTTATGCTTAAAGTCAGCAGCCATGGCTTTTGTGAAGTAGCTGCCTTTATCTGCCCAGAATCCGCATGACGCGTCATCTTTGCTGCTGGCATACATCTGCTCTACAGGGTGCTTAACGCTCTGTCCGAAATAGTTGTTCTCTGACAACACCTGTGCCTGAGTATGCACGCCAATGGCATAAGAACCTATATTCTGATAGTAGTTATTAAACACATGGGCCATGCCATAGCCTATGCGAGGACAACGCTGGTCGATGCGAAGGAAGGTGTTGTGATGATATGTGCAGCGGTTCTTATCGTTATCCTCTGCATGCATTGTGCCTGAGTTTAGCAGACACGCCTTGTGATGGTCATGGAAATAGCAGTAGCTGACAGTGAGATAACTGCTGCCTACGGTAAGGTCAACGAGTCCGTCCCAGTCTTCCTTCTCCTCATCCTGACTATACACCTCGCAATGGTCTACCCAAATATGATGAGAGTTGCGAGCTGCTATTCCGTCGGGACTGCCATGGTGGATTATCAGGTTGCGGATTATGATGTTCTGCTTGCCATTGATATCAAGACCAATGCCTGCCAATTCGGATCCTTTCACACCAACGATAGTTTTATTAGAGCCTACCTCTATCAAATCTTTCTGACGGTTAAGACCTGCACCCTCAAACTTTCCATCTACAATGATGATGTAGGGCTTAGAGTCTTTGGCATACTTTGCCAAGTCGCTTCTGTTAGTAACTCTAACAACATCACCACCCATACCTCCAGTGATGCCGTTGATGCCATCGTTATAGTTTGCAAAACCCACTGGGCCATGCTGTGCCCATGCTGCAGCCACCGCTACTAGCATCAAGGCAATAGTTAGAATCTTTTTCATTATTAGTATATTATTAAAACATTTTTACACCTTTACAAAGGGATAGCCTCATCAGAACGGATAACCAATAGCGAAGTGGAGACCAAGACCATCGCGGAACTTCGGAATGTTATAGTAACCGCTCTTTCCTGTATCATAAGGCACATGGAGAGCAATACCCAAATCAAGACGGAGGACAAAGAAATCAAGGTCGTAGCGAATACCCAATCCCGTGCCTGTGGCAAGTTGCGTTAAGAACTTAGCCGCATCAAACTTAGCATCGGGTCTGTTTGGGTCGTCTTTCAGCAACCATATATTTCCAGCATCGAAGAAGGCAGCGCCATAAAGACTGCCAAAGATATTGAAGCGGTATTCAAGATTTGCCTCAAACTTAACATCGCCAGTCTGGTCGAGATATGAATAGACACTATTTGGAGCTATGTACTTTCCAGGACCGATGCTTCGGATAGTGAAGGCGCGAAGACTATTGGCGCCACCCACATAGAACTGCTCTGTATAAGGAGCATGCTCGCTATTGCCGTATGCTACTACCACGCCTGCAGACACTCGTCCTACCAACTGTGACTTAAAACCAGTCTGCCATGTCTTGCGGATGGTTGATGTGAGTTTAACAAACTGAGCAAAAGGATTGCCAAAGAGGTCTTTCTCTTTCTCATTAAACTTCTTACCAGAAGCCATGTATGCCAGCGAGAGCAGATTGCCCGACTCGGTGACAGTGGTTTCCCAAACAATTGGGTTCTTGTATGTGGCAGGACTGGTATAAGTATATGTATATTGCATCTTTGGCACAAACTGATTGCGCATAGACACATATACAACAGGACTGCTCGCCATTATTGAGTCGAAGGCGGCCGTGGTATGGCGCAAGTAGTTATAGTCGAGCATAAAAGGACTGAAGTCGTGCTTTGAGTTGGCAGAGGTCTGGAACTTATAGTTCACTCCTCCTGTAACCGTGTGCATCTTAAAATAGTCGGCACGGTTAAGGAAGTTGATTGCCAACGACAACTTTGTTGACGGCGGAGCATAGAACCTGTAACGCTGGAACCAGCCGAAAGGCGCCTCAATACGCGGATACTCGATGTCGACAGCTGCTCCGTACTCATAACTGTTGATAGTATTATCTGCTCCTGCCACTTTTCTGCCTGTCTGCCACTCGTAAGAGCCTTTCAGACTAAGAGTAAGTTTCTCACCGCCACGGAAGGCATTGCGCTTGGTCAGGCCAAGAACAAGCCCTGGTCCCATGCGGTCATTGCTCTTCAAACCGAAGTTAGCCTCTATCGATGCGTCGTATGGTTTATCAAACACACAGTTGAGCGTCATATCGAGCGTATCGCTGTTGGCTGTATCACGAGGAGTAAAGGTTACATCAGACATACTGAATAGTCCAAGACTATTGATGGTGCTTGATGACTCAAGATAATTGGCATGATTATATAACTGTCGAGGACGCAATTTGATATCCCTGAGCAGTGTACGCAAACGCATTGGCGGTTTTTTGCCTGAATAATGAACCGACAGATAGCGGTGACTGATAGAGTCGGTAAGCTTTTCCATAACAGACTTACGCATCTCCACACGCAGTTTGCCAAGATACCATGTGCGCTTTGACAATGGGTCAACATCTTTTACTGGCTGCAGACGCACCTCAACCTTGCCTGGTTTTGACACTGAATCGGCAACAAAGGTTGAATGACCTGGTCGATAGAAATAGTATCCATTATTGCGGAAGATATTTCCAAGGCGCGTACGCTCGCTGTCAAGACCTGAAACGGTGAACACATCACCACTCTTAATCAGGCGGTCATCCATATTGGCACGTATGAGCGTGTCTTGTCCTAAAGGATAACCAACATACTTAACAGTGTCGATAGTATACCTTTGATTGAGTTTTATGCTATATGCAATCTTTGCCTTCTTGGGATTTTTCTGCTCTATGGTCTTATAGCTTACCACAGCGTCGAAATAACCATTATTGCGCAGCACATTGCGAGCCACATGGGCGCGAAGGTCGGGGCGAACGGCACTGATAAGCACTGGTTCGCTGCCAAACGACTTCAGCATCCACTGTCCGAACTTTGACGTGGAATTGGCATATTTATTATATATCCAAAGACGTGACTGGAGTGGCGAGCGGTAATAAGGACTGCCAAGCAACGCACCATTGGGAGCTACTGCAAGAGCGGCTTCAACCTCCGTCTGTACGTTGATGAAATGGGCATCGTTGGTCACTGTGTCATATTCTATATCGGTCATACCTGTATACAACACCTCGTCTTCCGGCAAATTACTTGTTGTGGAACAGGAAGCAAAAAGCAAGAGGATGAAAACCCACATCGCAGTTCTATAGAACTGACGAGTTGACGAGTTGGTGAGTTGATGAGTTGATGAGTTATTGGCATCTGGAGCTAATGTCTGAACTCCTGAACTCCTGACGTGTTGTTGAGCGAAGGCGAAAAACTCCTGAACTCCTATACTCCTTAAAAATATATTACTTCTTTTCATTTGTCTTTATTGTATCCCGCCTGAGAGTTGCTGGGCGGAGCATATTTGTTTTATTTGACTTAAACAGGTCGCTAAGATTATCCATCTTCTTGCGCCACACGAAACCGGCTCCATACTCTGATATACGGTCTTCGAGCAGGTCGTCAGCCTCTTTATTATAGAACAGTCTTACATAGCGCATCGCAGTCTGGTCCAAGCGGTATTCGAGCGACACATTATCAATGAATGTATTGTCCTGATTGCCTGTTGGCGAGTCGTTGCCGCTGGAGAACTTTCCTCCTATAACAAAGTTGAAACGATTGTTCCAGAAGCGCTTGGCAAACTTAAACGAATAGTCGGTATGAGTGTTGCCTGCGGCATCGGAACTCTGGTCGAGACCCAGACTGAGGTCAACCGTGCGGAGCGCACTCTTAGTGATATTATTAATCTCGCTCTGCAGGAATGAGTTGAGGGCATTGTTCATAGAGAAGCCTCCAGTATTGCCGTCAGCAAGATACATTCCTGTGGTAAGCATGGTGACAGCCAGTTTTCCTCGCTGCTCAAGACTCATGGCTGCCAGTTCGTTCTTAACGGTCATATCCTCAGGTGCATCGAGCGTAAACTCAAGTCCCATGTTGCTAAGTGTCTGACTTACCTTTACGCCGCAATTAAACAGCACAGTGCGGCTGTTGCCAGTCTCTGCCGCAACAAGGGCCTTAACCTCCTCGGTAGCCGTGAGGTTAAGACGAGGATTCATTATATCGCCTGTAAATTCAATATAACTGCCTTCCTGTATCTTAAACGTCTTAAGAGGAATGATTGGCAACTCATACTTCATCTCGCCTTGATTAAGTGTATAACGTCCGAAAAGCTGAAGGTCGTCCATTGGGTTATAGACCATGCGCAGCTCTCCTCCACCCTCAAGGTTTACATAGTTTGACTGGTCGGCATTAAGGGCACACATTATTCGTGCGCCAGGCTCCACATTGAGCATCATGGTCATGTCAAGACCATTGAGCGGCGGACGCTCCACTTCCACTATTGCCGTATCCTTAAAGTCGGTAAAGGTAACAAGGTCTTTCAGCTGGTCATCGGTGTTCAATGGCGAATCCTTCAGAATATATGTCAGGTTGGTCTTTCCCAACACATCAAGCTTACCCATCATCTTCAGGTTTTCAAGCTGTCCGTTTACAGAGGCGAAGAAATTCACAAATGCCTTTCCGTATGCTATAGAGCGGCGAGTCTGCTTTGAGTCTACAAGCAGATAGTCTTGAGCACGCATGCTCATCTTCATTGTTATCTGATCAAGGTTGGCAAAGTTAATATTTCCATTTATTGACAATGGGTTGTTATTATTGCCAAACATCGTGAAGTTATTAAACACGAGATTGCTCTTTTCCACCTTTATAGGCGTTGTGTCGAAACGCAGTTTAACACCGTAAGGTTCGCTAATCAGATTAGCAGAGTCGAGTTTCAGTTCACCGTCAACAATAAACTTATCCAGAGGTCCCTTTATTGCCACTCGTCCGTCGGCATAGCCATTCATGGCAAACAGTTGGTCGGGCGCGAGTCCGTTGACAGTGTACATTGGAAGTCTTACAATATCAAACATCGCATCAAGATAACCCTTTCCCTCTGTGAGATAAGAACCGCTGAGCACACCTACCTCATTATTGTTGTGATAGATATGCGCATCTACGATATGCGTGTTCTCATCTTTAAGCAGGTAAACAAACTCACTGTTGAGATTGCCCACAGGACATTTCTCGTATGTCATGTTCCTGATACCGAGGTCGGAAAGCAACTGGATGTTCTCTTCGGCATCCTGAAGTACACGGAAGTCACCATTGAGGAGTCCTGTAATACGTGGTGAGTATGGTATTACTGCGGTTATCTTCTCAAGGTCAAACTTGTTTAAGCTGACGGTGATGTCTTGCAGCAGTGTTGGGTCTTGCTCCTCTGAGTATATCTTTACACCAGTGCCATCATCGGCAATAAGGTCTATCTTGGCTTTTATCTTCTTGTCAGCACCGAGATATACAAAGTTATCGCTATTGAGATTAAACTCCTTATATCCCAGCACTGGGCGCATTGGCTGCATACGCACGTTGATGCCACTGTCTACAACCTCGGCAATAGCTCCCAGCTTAACGCCCAACACATTCTCCGCATCGTAATAACGGGCATTGAGCTCTGCACCGCGCTCAAGTAGCATACCGTCGAACAAGGCATTGAAAACAAACTGCTTATTCTTGTAATTGTTGCGTACCTGACCGCTATAATGAACGTTCTTGTCGTCTTGGAATATCTTAAATGCCACGGTGTCTATCTGAAGACTATCAGATATGAGTGAATAGAGATGACCGTCGCCATTGAGTCCCTTAGCAGGCGAAGTGTTGATATTCAGTGTGAGGTCGTCAAACTCAAGTCCTTTGGCACGAAGCATTCCGGCAAACGGGTTGTCATTGCCGCAATAGAAGTGCATCTTAACTGTTGGTAAGAGCTCTCGCAAACGTGGTTGGTCTATAACCTTTTGCTCCAGCTGGCGCACCATCTCATCGCCCAATGCCGTAACCTGGTCTATCAGCGTCATGTATCCGCCGCTTGCCTTGAGGTCAAGTTCCAGATTGCCGCTATTAAGCTTTGCCCATGTGGTATCGGTGCGTGTGAGCATGTCAACGGTTATATCAGCAGGGCGGAATGTCTTTTTCTCTCCACGTAAGGTGATATCACTAAGCGAACCTTCCAGTTTGTGATACTGGTCAAGGTCTGAGGCAACATCGATATGTGCACAGATAGATGTGGTTAGCGGTTTCTCTACAATGCGCAGACGATAGAAGTCGGCCTTACGCAGGTCGGTGCTGAACGTAGCATCCACTCTGCTGGTGTCTATCAGGGCATCCAGGCCAACGGTTCCGTCAGCAAGCTGATTATGGCTCACGATATTCACCTGTGCCCTGCCATCGGCAACATTTGCATCGGCCTTGACGTCATTAAGATTCCAAGAGCCATATATAAACTGCGTTATCTCAGCCTTAGCGGTTAACAATGTGCGCTTGTCAAAGAAATCAAAGCCCTTGCCATGAGCTGTTACGTTTCCTGAGAAATGGTAAAGCGAGTCGTTAGGCATGAAGTTGTTTATGTTAACGCTATCGACATCAAGGACTGCCTCATACAACTGAGCCTCCATATCAAACAAACCGTTAAGCGCAATACGTCCACTGTCCTGGCGCATTATCATGTCTGCAGTGTAGCGCATGCCATCAGCGTTGAGATTGCCGTCAAGGGTTATGCCTGCGGGTATGCGGAGTCCTGACTTCTCATCCATACCAGCCAATGCGGCAGCAAAACCCAAGTCGTAGGTCTTGGCGCTTACATCAAGATTGGCAAGCAATGACTTCATGTCTGTAACGTTCTCGGCATAACCATCTGCATCTATGGTAAATGCTGTTGGCAGAGAAACGCTGAAGCGCTCTACATCCATGCGTTTCATATTGCCGCTAACATCTCCGTCGATGGTCAGCGGCCAGTTGGGATAACGGTTGATGAAAGCCTTGGGCATTGTCTGACAGAAAAGCATTACGTCTGACTTTCCTATCGAAGCCACCATGTTAGCATCCATAACACCTGGATTTCTCTCGTCAAAGGCATTAAGGTCCATTGTTACAGCGGCCTTAACATCTGAGTAAGGAGTGGCAAGACGCATTCCGGGAACCATCAGGCGCATAGAGTCCATTACCACAGGACAATGCAGATGGGTTATCTCCAGACCGCTCTTTTCCTTCATGCGAAGGTCGCAGACATTGAGTTTTAGTTCTGGTGCCTTGAAGAATATGGAATCAATTCCAAGGTTAAGGCTGCTAATGGATATATGGTTATAATCAAAACCCTCAACTTGAGGCTGGTTGGTAAGGTCGTATGCCACAGCACCATTATGCAGACGGACATACCCAACGGAGTATGCCTCGCGGCCAAGGTCAATAAGCACATCTCCCACTGCCGCTCTGCCCATATATGTGTTTACCATCATTGTGTCGCCTGGCATGAGCAGTGTAAGCAAGGTGGAATTAACAACAAGACTGTCTGCCTTTATCTTCCACATAGTCTTCGTGGTTGTGGTATCCTCTGGAACTTTGGTGTCGTTAAGATGAACTTCCAAACGCGCTCCGTCGATATGCGCACCATTGAGTTCCACCGTCTCCTCATTAAGGTTTATCCCACGGCTTGCCATGGCAAAGTGGCGCACAGTACCACTAACACTTGCAGTGGCTATCATATTAGCCGTGTTTACCTTTGCGTCGTTTATCTCAAAAGCGTCGATAATCACATTGCCTGAGAATAACGGCATCAGCTGCACATCGGTAATAATATTGCCTACAGACGCAATAGTATCGGGTTGCTGGACAACGCTCACCTGCTCAACCTTGAGGTCAAGCGGAAACTTCAATGATATACGGCCGACGCCAATATCCATGCCTGTTGCCTCTGATGCTACAGAGACAGCTTTCTGCACCGCCCAGTTCTGTACTGGAGGCATATACAAAAGTATTGTAAGTATGATAAATAGCAGGATGGGACTCAACAAAACAATCCCTATTGCCCAAAAAACCTTCTTCATCCTATAGAGTAAACACCTTATTAATAATAATAAGATGCAAAGTAAACGAAAAAAAAGGAGAAAACGACTTTTTGGTTATAAAAAAAGACGAATGATTTTGAATTATTTAGTTATATCTTGCCACAAGTTGTCGGCTGGCACAGGCGATGTAACGTCAATACGCTCTTTGCTCACAGGGTGAACAAACTCTACCCTATGCGATAACAGGGAGATACTGCCATCTGGATTACTGCGCTGCGCACCATATTTCAGGTCGCCCTTGATAGGACATCCCATGGCTGCAAGCTGGCATCGAATCTGATGATGACGGCCTGTGAGCAGACGCACCTCCAACAGACTATAATTATCGGTTCTGCCTATCATCTTATATTCGAGAACAGCTTTCTTTGCGCCTGGTTTCTCTTTTGCATAGGCATAGCTCTTGTTTTGTTTCTCATTGCGCACAAGCCAATGCTCCAACCTGCCTTCCTCTATCGCCGGCATGTTTTTGGTAATGGCCCAATAGGTCTTATGCACTTCACCTGTACGGAACATCTCATTGAGTCTTGAAAGAGCCTTTGATGTGCGCGCAAAAACAACGAGTCCGCTTACGGGACGATCTAATCTGTGGACAACACCAAGGAACACGTTACCAGGCTTCTGGTATTTCTCCTTGATATAGTCCTTGACAATATCAGACAGCGGAGTATCACCGGTCTTATCGCCCTGCACTATCTCTCCACTCTCCTTATAAACGATTATTATATGATTGTCCTCGTAAACTACGCGCATTATTAATTGAAATAATAAGATTTGAATTATGAATTATGAACAGGAAAGCAACTGCCCCACCCTCATAATTCATAATTCAAAATTCATAATTTGTTTACATGTTCATTCCACCATCAATCTGGATAACCTGACCAGTAACATAGCTTGACATGTCAGAAGCAAGGAACAGACAAACATTTGCGATATCCTCTGTCTGACCGCCACGGCGAAGTGGAATCTTCTGCATCCAGTCTTTGCGAACCTCCTCTGACAACTGCAATGTCATTGCTGTCTCAATAAAACCTGGAGCCACTACGTTAGCACGAACGCCCTTTGGACCAAGCTCCTGTGCAATAGACTTTGCCAAACCAATCATACCAGCCTTTGAAGCTGAGTAGTTGCACTGGCCTGCATTGCCATGAACACCAACAACTGAAGACATGTTGATGATAGAACCGCCACGCTGACGAAGCATGATTGGAGCGCAAGCATGGATGAAGTTGAACGCTGACTTCAAGTTTACATTGATAACAGCATCCCACTGTGCCTCTGACATGCGGAGCATCAAACCGTCTTTTGTTATACCAGCATTGTTTACAAGCACATCAATAGTACCGAAATCTGCATGTATCTGCTTAACCAATGTCTCTGTCTCTGCAAAATCAGCAGCATTGCCAGCATAAGCGCGGCAAGTTACTCCAAGCGCCTCAATCTCCTGACGTGTTGCCTCAAGGCCTGCTGCCATCTCATCATTAAGTACCAAGTCTGTAAAAGCAATGTTAGCTCCCTCCTGGGCAAACTTCATAGCCACAGCCTTACCAATACCACGTGCAGCACCTGTTACCAGGGCTGTCTTACCTGTTAATAATCCCATTTTCTTTAAAATTAAGTTTATTATTAATGATTATTTTTTCTCTTGATTATTTCATCACATGCTTGCCCAATGCACCATAAACCATCTTGGCCACCATCGGTTTGCTGTTTTCTTCGGTCATGCCATGACCCAAGCGGCCATAGATATATGGCACCTCAAGACCTTTTATGCAATAGTGGGTGATGCTGGCAACCATTTCCACATTGTCTATATCAAATTCACCCTCTTCTTTTCCCTCGGAATAAACCTTACGGAAGAGTTCCATCTCGTCCTCGTCAAACTTCTTCCTTACCTTCTCTACCATCCATATATTACGGAAGAACTCTGCACGAAGGTTACCATTTCGCACAACTGTTTCCTTAATCATACTCAGATGGGTATAGATAATCTCAATGATTTTATCCATTGGGCGGATTCTCTTTGTTGAGAGCTCATCAAGGCGGTCACTCAAGCGCTCCAACTCAGTCTCAATCACAGCAAAGTAGACATCATCCTTGCTTTTAAAATATGTATACAGAGTGCGCCTGCCTTTACCCGACTCACGTGCAATGTCGTTCATCGTTGTGTTTTCTATGCCATTCTTTGCAAACAACTGACGAGCGACGTCTATTAGCATCTGCCTTGTTTTAGATATTGACATCTTCTTTTTTACCCTCCTTTTAAAAAATTGCACATTGACTATATAGTGTGCAAAAGTAGAAATTTAATTTGAAATAAACAAGAAAAAGAACAAAAAATGCCAGCCAACAGCAAAAAGTAACATAAATATTTGCCAGTTTGAAAAATATATAGTACCTTTGCACCCGCAATTGAGAAATAACATCGCGGAGTGGAGCAGTTGGTAGCTCGCCAGGCTCATAACCTGGAGGTCACACGTTCGAGTCGTGTCTCCGCAACTACAAAGGTCGCAAAGTCCGATAAACACAGGGCTTGCGACCTTTCTCGTTTTTACACTCGGACAAATTAGGGACAAATTAACGTATGACTTTTCTTCATTTATGCGGAAATACTATTGTCCCCTGGCCTTTGACTTCTTGTACCCCAAAAACCTAGTTCTCACTTTCATCTCTAGATAATATTGGACTAAATATTCTCAGTTGCACGCCTTATGTGATTTGACAAGAAAATCAATTTAACAAAGCAAAAACTGACAAGTGATTTCAGGAAAACACATTTAATGTTAGTGGTCAAAAACAAAACAACTTGTTTTGGTTTGTCAAATGATAGGTTTTGCATTGTTAAATGATAGATTTTGAGAACCAAAACAAGTTGTTTTGCAGCAGTGACGTTAGTGACGTTTCAAAAAAGTTCATCACT
>X430_Giraffe__coassemble_136_pt1 | contig 16544 bp, 10 predicted proteins | sample X430_Giraffe__metabat2_high_PE_008 | metagenome-assembled genome bin X430_Giraffe
CTTCAGATGAATTAAGTAGACCTCAAAACCTGATTCTAGCAACTTGTCAACTCGTCAACTGAATCAAGTAGTCTGGAGTTAAAGGGAGTCAAAGGCCAATAGATTCAAGTGCAAATAACTCGTTAACTTGTCAACTCGTCAACTGAATCAAGCAACTTATCAACTCATTTACTATTCCATCACCACCACACGCATTTCAATATCATCTACAGGGCGGTCGCCACGGGCTGTTTTTGACTGCTGAATCATCTCAACGATATCCAAGCCCTCTTCAACCTCGCCAAACACTGTGTACTGTCCGTCGAGATGTGGAGTGCCGCCAACGGTTGAGTAGATAGCGCGCTGCTCGTCGGTCATGCCTGCACCCTGTGCCTTAACCTGTGCCTCAGCCTCAGCAGCCAGTTTCTCCTGTAGTTCCTGAAGTCCGGCGCGGTTGCGCTCACGGCGCATCTGCATTATCTCATCGTGATGCTCCTTTGCCAATACGTTGAACACGGCCTGCATCTGCTGCATCTCCATTTGCTTTGAGAACTGACGGAGCTGTCCTTCGTTGTACACCTGTCCCCAAACGATATAGAACTGTGAACCGCTGCTTCTGCGCTCTGGGTTCACCTCATCGCCCTGACGCGCTGCTGCCAGTGCTCCACGCTTATGATATAGTCCGCTCTTTATCTCAGCCTCTATGGTATAGTCAGGACCGCCCACGCCAAGCATCTTGCCTGCCGGTGCACCTTTTGAGTCGGGGTCGCCGCCCTGAATCATGAAATCCTTAATCACACGATGAAACAGTGTGCCATCGTAATATCCCTCCTTTGCCAGCTTCACGAAGTTGTCGCGGTGCTGCGGTGTCTCGTCATACAGGCGCACGATGATGTCGCCCAATGTTGTTTGAATCTTTACTTTCATAATTTCTGATGATCTTTACTGAATGCAAAAGTAGAGAAAATTATTGAGAAGAGCAAATTGACTCTCAAGAAAAACGCCACACTATGTTCATGTCAGAGTAAGGAAGAAATAGAAAAAGAGGAATATAAAATCAGTAGTTCTCAAGAATACGCCTAAGTTTTTCGCGCTCCCTCTCTTTCTTCGACATTCTTTTTCTTTTGGGAAACAGTTTTTCGAGAACTCCAAAAATATTTATGCCGACAGTCATAGCACCCGACTGATTACGCTGAAAACTCTTTGTTGTCTCCAATCTGTTGTCTATAGGCATCATGTTCTTAGGCATCTTTATCTTGAAAGCTATCTGCTGTTGCCTGATGCTATCGTTTGGCTTAACCATTTTCTTGAAATCGGGTTCAATAGGTTTCAGCACTTCCCCCTCAGCACTCTTATCGGCAATAGGCATATTGCGCACCCACTCTTCGAAGGCACGTTCTATCGAATCAACCTTTGCCCTTTCCGTTTCCAGCTTCCGGGAATCACCCATTCTTGCTGTGAGCGTGTCGGTCTCATTTGTCTGTCCGAAAGCAAGACTGGGAATTATGAGCAGTACTGTAATAGCCAATAGATGCAAAAACATTCTGCAAAGTTACTCATCTCCCGCTCCACCCTATGTTAACGCCCTATTAAACAATCTTTCTTTTTGTTTAATGTAACTATTCTTTGTTATTTTTTAGGTTATTAGTTTCCAACTTGCACCTCATTACACTGGTATTTTGGTGCTCTTTGTTTATCATCTATGGATTCGAGGATTCAAGGGAATTATACATTTGACACAAAGACAGATTTTATTCTAAGGATTTTGGGATTCAAGGGATTTTGGGTTGACACAAAGACAAAAATAATCCTTTAAATCCAAATAATCCTTAGACAAAAAGACAAATATTATTCTTAGACACAAAGACGATTCCGCTCATCATTCAACGCTAAACGTTCATCTAAAGGCATCAATCCCTCCTATCTTTGGAGAGGGGTAGGATGAGGTTTTATCTGTCACATCTGCACAAATCTGCACAGCAATGCAAGATATTGATAATCAATAAGTTTTTACAGATGTGCAGATGTGCAGATTTTTTCACGAAAATTATGGGAGAGAGGTGAATGACATAAAAACAGAGGCGGAATAATGAAAAAAAGAATAGAGACAGAAAGCCTTCTGTCTCTATTTCAAAACCAATGGTTGGTTCTATATCAAAACAGCACTACCCTACAATGCGTAGAACTGGGTAAACGCCTTTACGCAATAAATATGGTCGATGGTGCTGCCTGTCTCGCGACAGCTGTGCATGGCAAGGATGCCATTGCCCATGTCTACACCGCGCAAAGGAATAGAAGAGGCAAGGATATTACCCAATGTGCTGCCACCAGCCACATCACTATGGTTGACAAAGCGCTGGCATGGTACGCCTGCCTTGCTGCATATCTCAGCAAAGACAGCGGCCGAAACGGCATCACTGGCATATTTCTGTGCCGCATTGAACTTAATAACCGGTCCACCACCCAGCACAGGATGGTTGGTTGGGTCGTATTTCTCGCTATAATTAGGATGCCATGCGTGAGCATTATCAGCAGATACCATGAAGGCACGCTCCACAGCCTGATAGAAAGCTTCTTCAGTGCCGCTCTGTGCCAAGGCAATGCGCTTTATGATGGATGCAAGGAATGGACTACCAGCGCCCTGCTTGGTCTGAGAGCCAGTTTCCTCGTTGTCGAAGATAGCAAGCACCTTTGTTGCGTCTGCCTGTGGCGAAGCCAAAAGGGCTTCCAGACCGGCAAAGCACATTGACAGGTCGTCGAGACGGCCAGAGGAAATAAACTCGTTATGCACACCGAAGGTACATGCTGGTGTGGCATCGGCAAGATAAAGGTCGAAGTCGAGAATATCTGCAGCGCCAATACCCAGTTCCTCGCAGATGGTGCTCATCAGCAGATTGCCGCGCTCCAGTTCGTTTGTCACCATGCCCAACAGTGGCAGCACGTCTTTCTGCTTGCTCAGTTTTACACCATCGTTAACCTGACGGTTGAAATGTATGGCAAGATTGCTTATCTGCAGCAGCGGGCGCTTGATGTGCAGCAGCAGTGTCTTTGGGTTCATGGCATCGTCGCCCTTGACGATTACTCTGCCGGCGAGAGTCAGCGGACGGTCAAACCATGTTGACATTATCGGACCGCCATACACCTCGGTATTCAGTTTTACGATACCACCCTCGCAGAGCATCTCTGCATTTGGTTTGATACGGAACGTAGGTGAGTCGCTATGTGCGCAAATCATGTGGAATCCGGCATCAGCCAAAGACTTGTTGCCAATGTGGAAGGCATATACCGATGAATCGTTTTTGGTTACAAACAGTTTGTCACCTGCCTCCACCTTGCCAATAGGCATCTGTGGGTCAATGCGGCGGTAGCCTGCCGCCTCCAGTTCACTAACAATGTTCTTTACTGCCAGGAAATTCACTGGCGAAGCATCGAGAAAGTTTAAAAGTCTTGTTATCATATCGTTATTATTTATTTGTTTCTATTTTCATTCACATAACTCAAGAGCCATGAGATTCATCTGCCGGCATTGCTCTGCTGTGAGTTTCTTTTTCTCGTTAGTCATTATAATTATGGCTCTTATCTTATGCCTTATGATTTCACTTAATAAACAACCTTAATATTATTTAATGTATAGCCTCTTCAAACTGCCGTTTCACCTCCACCACCTTTGGCTTCTTTGCTCCATACTGCATCAGATACAGTGGATGGAAAAAGGGATTGCTATCGAAATCAGGATTGAGATAGTTCATCCTGTCTTTAACTGCATCGAATATCATCTGAGCCTTCTGGCGAAACCGCCCATCGCTGCCCAATGGTCCCCAACCAAGATAGACTGGCCCCTTCAACAGACTGATGTCTTGCTCTGTGGTGGATAGCAAGAGGGATGAGGGAGGAGAGGTGAGGGATGAGGGAAGAGAGATGAGAGATGAGGGGTGGGTGATAAGGGAAGAGGGATGAGGGTTTGTTTGCTGTGTGAATACACAAGGGGAGGCCTCATCATATAGATGCAATGCCTGAGCAAGGTCGGCCTCGCGTATATTGAAAAGGTTGAATATCTGTATCACACCCGACTGAACTCCAAACAGACGGGTAATGCAGCTCATGGTGATGTCGGGCTTAAACTCATACCACGGTTCGCTGTCATCAATGGCTTGCAGCTCTGGCAATATGAACATATCACTGACACACTGGTTGGGAGTAAGCGGATAGGCACTGCCGGGATTTTTCATCACCACACTACCCACCACCTGCCACGAGTCGCCAAACTGCAGCAGCGTGCGCCAGCGTAACATCCTTCCGCCCTCTTCCCTAAAATGAGCATATACCTTCATTTCTGTTACAGCAATCGCTTACTTTGTCCTGGTTTTGTCCTTATTGTCCATTTCTTGTTATTCTGTCTCAATGTCAATTTTGCTGAAGCAGAACGGTCTGGGCGGCAGTCGTGAACTGTTAGCTTTACTATCCTGCCTTTCTTCCATGCCATATCAATCTTATATCCACCACGTATGCACACGCCGTTGATGCTTCCGCTCTCAGTCCAAGCCTCAGGCAGTGCAGGCAGGAGTGTTGCAGTGGTGTTATTATTGTCTATATACTGACTCTGCGCCAGCATCTCCATCACTCCCGCGCAACCACCGAAGTTGCCGTCAATCTGGAATGGCGAGTGTGCGTCGAGCAGATTAGGATATGTGCCGCCACCCGTGCGTCGTCCTGGTCCGCGATAACCATCAGGAGAGACGTATCTGAGCAGCACACGGTAGGTGTGATAAGCAGCATTGCCGTCAAGCAGTCGTGCCTGCAGGTTCACTCTCCAACCTGTGCTCCAGCCAGTAGTCTTGTCACCCTTTATCTCAAGCGTGCGCTGACAGGCAGCAGCCAGTGCCGGTGTCTTTGCCACGCTGATGTGATGACCCGGATATAGTCCGAACAGATGCGACTGATGGCGGTGCTGCGGGTCGCTGTCTTCCCAGTCGTGATACCACTCCTGCAGATTACCCTTCTTGCCTATGCGATATGGCAATAGTCGGCTGATTACCGTGCTTATGCTGTCTATGAAATCCTTTGGTTCACCCAATATGATGGCAGCCTTGCGCGTGTTGTCCAAACACTCACGTATCATCGCTATATCGGCAAATCCTCCATAAACGGTGCGTCCATTATACCCTTCGGATGTGATGTATTTGTTCTCTGGCGATGTGCCAGGAGCAGTCATCAGGTAACCATTATGCTCAACAAGCCATCCCAAACAAAAATCGGCAGCACCCCGCAGTGCGGGCCAGGCCTCTTTCAGGAAGTCAATATCCTTGGTATAGGCATAATGCTCCCACAGGTGTGTGCTTATCCATGCGCCGCCCATTGGCCAGTTGGCCCACGACGGGTCTCCGCCATGCTCACCCACGGGGTTGGTCATAGCCCAGATGTCAGTGTTCTGTCCGAGGTTCCATCCTTTCTGCACACCATAGTATGCCTTTGCCGACTGTTCGCCTGTTACTGGCAGTTTCTTTATGAATGATGTCAGCGAGAGGTGCATATCGCTCAATCCTGCCGGCAGCGATGGCCAGTAGTTTTCTTCTACGTTGATATTACTAGTGTAGTTGCACGACCATGGCGGCAGCAGACGCTCGTTCCATAGTCCTTGCAGGTTGGCCGGCACCCCTTCGGTGCGCGAGCAACTGATGAGCAGATAGCGGCCATAGTTGAAATACAGTTCCTCGAAGTCGGGGTTGCTTTCGTTTTTCTCGGTATAGTCGCGCAACTGCTGTTCCGTTGTCTTATTCTTTATCTCATCAGAGGTTGTGCCCAAATCAATAGATAGTCGGTCGTAGTATTGCTTATAATCGTTTACATGCTTATTAAGCAGTTCATCAAAATTCTTGCCGGCAGCCTTCTCTATGCGTGCCTCAGCCAGTGCCTTATAGTTGCGGCCTTCTTTCACCGGATCTTTGTCGGCGCCGTTAAAACTAGTGACGTTGGTGATGATAATCATTGCCTCGCTCACATTCTCCAGTTGCAGCTCATCGCCGTTCACCATTCTCACCCTGCCGTCTTTCGGTTCCACTCTCACGATGGTGCGGAAGTGTATGCCTCGGTTGCTGTCATACTGATGACTGCCCTGTCCATTAGAGTAACTCGGACGACTTGTCCATGCGGCATAACCGTCGATAGTCATCCTTGCCACAGTGTCGCGCTGCGTCTCGGCAGCAATATGATGTGTCAGCTGACAATGATAGCGCAAACGCTCGTTCAACTTCTTGCCATCTGCCGCCCGCAGGCGCACAACGATAACCGAGTCGGGAGCCGATGCGAAATACTCGCGCATGCCTCCATTATAACTTACCGTTGCCACGGCACGTGATAAGTCAAGCTGGCGATAGTAGCCTCCCATAAGGGGGAGGTTGGAGGGGGCCGACAGCGTTAGCATCCCCAACGGCTGATAGTTCTGCGAGTAATGTCCCTGCACGTTGCGCTGCAGTCGGTCGGCAGTCTTGTAGTCCTCACTGAACAATGCCTTGCGAATTGGTTCTATCGACTTATACGCCTCTGGCGAATACACCTCCTTGTCGGGTTCTCCCGTCCATAGTGTGATGTCGTTGAGCGATATTTTCTCCTCTTCAATACCGCCATATACCATTGCGCCAATATTGCCATTGCCTATTGGCAGCGCTTCCTCGAAGAATGTTGCTGGTGTGTTGTAATGAAGCACATCCGATTGTGCACCACTATAGATGCTACTGCCCGATGCGATAAGCAGTGCTATTGATTTTAAAAGGTTGTTGTATTTCATTGTTGTTATGTTTTGGGGGATTATTTTTTGTTTATTTAGCCTAGAGAATCTAGAAAGCCTAGAGGTTCTAGATATCTAGAAAATCTAGAGAGCCTAGAGATTTTAGAAACTTCTAAACGGACAAGCAGGCAATCCCTCCGAATTAACAAGGTTGGGCATAGCCGTCTCATGCCATCCCAGTCTTATATACCTTGGATTTGTTACATCGGGATGATATACCCTCACTTGGTCTTTGCCTATTATCTCTGCTATGGCAGGACAGAAAGCATTGCCGTCAGACGATACCTCAAACCACCCAACCAGCTTGCCGTCGCTTGTTTTCAGTCCATCGCCACAATGGTCAAAGTCCACGATGATGGCATTGCCAGCTCTTCTGCTTTCCCTGAAACGCGGTCCCGACCACACAACAGAATCCTTTGCATAGGTCTTTGCCAGTGCCACACGTGCCAGTCGTGCGCCCACCTCCCATTTATATGATGGATGTATGTCGCGCAGGTCGTCAACCAAATCGCTCACCACGACATACTCGCTGTTGGGTATTAGTTTCTGTGCCTCCATCTGTTTCTCCTGGAACAAAGGCAGACTCTCCGCTGTTGTAGCATGGTCTGCATTGCGGTGCATACGGTCGGAGTATATATGCGGAGCCAAGAGCACATAATAGAATGGTGCATCCAGCAAACCAAAATCATCGCGCCAGCGCTTAGCCATAATCTGGAACTTCTCAGCATACAACCTGTCGTCTATGCCGCAGTTGTTCTCGCCCTGATACCACAGGAAACCTTTTATGCCAAAGGGCACAATGGGTTTTATCATCCTGTTATAGAGGTCGCCGGGAGCAACACCACGTATGCGCCCGCCATTTTGTTCCATCACATTGCCGAACACAGGATGACCTTCATATGCATCTTTTGGTGTCCATGTCTCAATACGTGTGCCGCCCACTGCCATGGTGATGATGCCTACAGGCACATCCAACTCCTCCTGAATCTTCTTGCCAAAGAAATAACCGATGGCAGAAACGTTTGGCAGACTCTCTCCGCTTGCCTCATGCCATGCGCCACATCGATGTCGGCGGTCAGATACAAACACTCTTATGTTGCCATTGGCAGGCTTCAGCAACTCCTCTGCTGCCAGGTCGGTTCCTTTTTTAGGCAATGCAAACTGTTTTGGCAGTCTCATCTGATATGCCATGTTCGATTGCCCGGAGCACAGCCACACCTCGCCAACAGCCACATTGCTATATACAACCATCGTGTCGCGTGTGGAGATGGTTAGCGTATGACTCTTTCCGTCGGCATTCATTGCTGGCAGCATCAGCTTCCAAGAGCCGTCTTTGGCAGCTCTTGTTCTCCATTTCTTCTTGTCAAGCACCACCTTGATGCTCTCACCAGGAGCAGCCTTGCCCCATACTGGCACGGCCTGTCCTTGTTGCAATACCATGTTTGACGACATAATACTGGGCAACGTGAAATTCTTTTCGCCACCTTGCGCTTTGCATACTACAGAGAGCAGTATGAATAATAGAAATAGAGATAGTTTTTTTAGCATACCGTAGTTTGTGTTTATTGTTTTATTTCTTTATAGTCTTAATCCACTTCACACCCTTTGGTGTGCTGATTTTGTTGTCATTTGCAAATATAGCGATTTTATTTCAGTAATAAAAGAAAAAGGGAATAAAAAAGCCGGCTGAACACTTTCAGCCGGTAAAACAAAAAAATTGCTAATAACTAACTTAAATTTACATCTATTTTGAATGCAGTGCCTATTCTACCTGCGTGGCATCGGTCTGCCCTGAAGGTGGCAACGGCACTTGCACTTCTTGATATGCTTGCCTACAGCCTTGCGCCATGCCTTCTCGCTCTTATATTTCTTGTCTTTCATATCTCTAAAGCAGATGCATGGTCCGTGACCGCGATGCTTTACGTTATTATGCTTAACAACTACGCCAGAGTGATTTCTTGTTCCCTCGCGCCATGTGTTAGGACTATTCTTAGCTGAGATAGAGATAACCATTGTCATCATCATCACCAAAATCATTGTCATCTTCTTCATAATTTGTTTCTCCTTTTTCTTTAAATTGTTAAACCTGTTATTTCTTGTTCACATTGCAAAGGTCGGCATTTCCTTCAAGCTATGAAAAAGAATATCCCTAAACATCATGGGGGAATTCCCTAAACTTTAATAGGGATTTTCCTAGAGGAACGTTGAACGATTAACGACTAGGAGATAGAAGGAGATTGGAACCTACCCCTAACCCCTCCCGAAGGGAAGGGAACTGAGACTATCAAACTATACTCCCTCTTGAAAAGGGGGAGCTAGAGGGGGATGAAAATCCTTTAAATCCCAAAATCCTTAGAAAGGAATACTTGCGTGCCAAGCATACGTCTACACTCCTACACTCCTGATATTGGATGAACGTTGAACGATAAGAAAATATCCTTATTTTTATAATATCTTCTATAAATATCTTACCTTTGCATTACCTTAATTATGTAGATTGTTTATATGAAAATACTTTGGCTCGACCTCAACTGCTCTTATGCCCATAGCTCAATGGCATTGCCAGCGCTGCATGCGCAGGTGATGGAGCGTGGGGATATTGAATGGGCGGTGGTGCGACAATCGCTCAATGCTCAACGCTCAACATTCAACGACGGTGCGGGCACTGCCGTTGATGCCATATATGCTCATCGTCCTGATGTAGTGGCTGCCACGGCATGGCTATTCACACACGAACAGCTGCTGCATGTCATCTGCCGTGTAAAGGCATTACTGCCCAATACGGTGGTGATACTTGGCGGTCCGGAGTTTCTTGGCGACAACAAGGATTATCTGTTACGCCATCCCGAGGTTAACGTGGTGTTGCGCGGAGAGGGCGAGGAGAGCTTTGCCCGCTGGCTCGATGTGTGGAATGAGCCTGACCGTTGGCTGGGTATAGATGGTTTGTGCTACATACATAAGGGCGATTACTATGATGGCAAACTGGCTCGTGTTATGAGTTTCGACCAGTTGAAGGCGCCAGAGGAGAGCTGTTTGTTTACATGGGACAAACCATTCGTGCAATTAGAAACCACGCGAGGATGCTTCAACACATGCGCCTTCTGCGTAAGCGGCATGGGCGACCCTATGCGCACATTGTCGTTGGAGAAGATTCGCCAGCGCCTCAACCGTATCCGCGAGAGGGAAATACGTGATGTAAGGATACTCGACCGTACATTCAACTACAACCCGCAGCATGCCATTTCGCTTCTGAATCTTTTTGAGGAATATCATCCGCACCTCAGATTCCATCTTGAGATACACCCGGCACTGCTCACATCTGCCTTGCGAGAGCGGTTGAAGACGATGCCGGCAGGATTGCTTCACCTTGAGGCCGGCATACAGAGTCTGCGACAGGATGTGCTCGACGAGAGCCGGCGCAAGGGCACACTTGAACAGTCGCTCAGCGGATTGCGCTTTCTCTGTTCGCTGTCCAACCTCGTGTGCCATGCCGACCTCATAGCCGGATTGCCGCTTTACTCTCTTTGTCAGATATACGAAGACATACGCACACTGGCAGAGCTCGAGGCTGGCGAGATACAGTTGGAATCGCTCAAACTCCTGCCAGGAACGGAGATGCGCAATAAAGCCCAACAGTTAGGCATACGCTATTCGCCACTGCCGCCCTACGAGGTGCTGGCCACAAACCACATCACAAGCAGCGAGTTGCAAGAGGCGCGCCGCCTGTCACGACTGCTCGACGCTTATTACAACACTGAGGCGTGGCAGTTGGTAACACGACGACTGATAACAGGAGAAAAAGATTTTCTTAATCTCTTCTTAACATTCCTTACAGAGAATAATCATATCGACCAGCCTATGAGTCTTGAGCGCCGTGGCGAACTGCTCTATCTCTTCTGCAAAGACCACTATCCTCTTTATGCCGCAGCAGTGAGCGAGGCTTGGATAGAGGCAGGCATGTCGCTAAGAAAGCTGCCGGCAGAGAATGTTATAGGTGGAAAACTGCAGTTGCCCGAGCAATGTACCATTGTGTATGGCGAATACAAGGAGTCTTTGCGCATGTATTTTTTGCCAGAGGGAGCAGGTTCTTTAGGAGTTCAGACAATGGCTTCAACTGAATTAAGTAGTCAGGAGTTAAAGGGAGTTAAAGGGAGTCAAAGGCCAATACCTTCAGATGCAAGCAACTTGTCAACTTGTCAACTCGTCAACTCGTCAACAGAAGGAATTCCCTTCCCTTCGGGAGTGGTTAGGGGTAGGTTCCTATCTGCCTACGGAACATTCTACGGCTACGAAACCACTGGTCAGCACTCACGGCCTGTGTTTAAGGCGGTTTTTAATGGAAATATTTTGTAACTTAGATTCTTTGAATTGAAGAACATATTATGAAAAAGCAGAATCTTTTCTTTGGTGAAAGTTATAAAGCATCATTTATGGATATTGCCTATAAGCGTTTTATGAGCAGACAATGGTTTTGTTATGCCGATGTGATGAGTGATTACGACTCAAGAAATAGCAGATATGGCGTTTCAAGCAGCGAGGGATATGGCGAATTGAAAAAGTATATGCCGTTGCTTAGGAAAGCCATTGAGGAGAAAGCAGGAGAAGGTTGCATAGAGATAAAAGGCAATAACAGAGATAAATACTTCAGATACACAGGCAAGGATAATGATCCTCTTGTTGACATGAGAAATGCCAAAACCATCAACGACCTCAGAACGTATTGGGAGTTCTGTCAAGACTCTGCTGGTTTCTTTCCAATGTCGTGGCTTGAGTATTTCTTTCACGACTGCAACGACCTTATCAATATCAGAAACAAGAAATCAAAAGGCGAGCAAGTGCTTGAATCAAGTCTTGAACGCCAACTGAAGAATATTGATTTATTGCCGTTTCTGTATGAGGTCATAAAACGTAAGAATGTATTGGCCATTGATTATAAGCCATTCGACGAAGAAGAGGTTACACTGATATTCCATCCTCACTTTCTAAAGGAATTTAATGGACGATGGCATTTGTATGGCAAAGCCGAGAACAAGGAACCAGAGCTTGGCTATGCCATCGCTCTCGACCGTATTGTAAAAAGACCAAGAGAACAACAGAAAATAGAATATATCTGCGCACCAGAGAATTACTATAAGGATTATTTTAAGAACATTGTGGGTGTAAGCCATAAGCCCAATGAAGAGCCTAAAGAAATTATTATCCGTGCACACAGTAATTACATCTTTAAGCTCACAGATACTAAACCAATACATAAAAGCCAGGAAACAATAACCCCTTTTGGTAAACATGAGGACGGCGAGTATGGCGAGTTTAGAGTTGTTGTTGAGGTCAACAATGAATTCATTGGCCGTATTCTCCAAATGGGCAGTGGCTTTGAGGTGGTAGCTCCAGATGATGTACGTGCCTTGTTTAAAAGCAGGGTAAAAGAATTGTCCGACCGTTATCAATAACCACAAATGGCTTGCAGCTGCAAGCCATTTGTATTATATGCCTATTCTATTTTCTTTGCATGCTGGCCAAACAGTTCAACCAGATGCTTTGCAATCTCTGGTAAAGTCTTTATCTTTACCACCTCTTTCTTATTCGGATAGGCATTATGCTCAAATGCATTCCTTATTTGGCTTAACACCCATGTGTCATTCTCAGTTAAACTTTCATCAGCTTTAAGCTTGTCTAATATGTTGCTGAACTGTATGCGGCCGCCAGCATCTATAATATCCTGTAGCTCGGGATGTGCTTCAAATGCCAGTTTCTCAAAGTCAAACACCAGTTTCACCACAGTCGGGCGGCATGTGTCGTAATTATCAAACTCTGATTCCAGTTCATCCTTGTCTATTGTTGCCGATGAGATGATGTTAAGCAATGGAACAAAACGCTTGTCGTGGGCCAGAGCAAAGAAGTCGCCATAGTTCTTTATCTTTGTGCCATTTGAGTGTATGGTGTATTTCTTACCGCCCTTCTCAAATGTGAAGTCCATTGGCATAACCTCTGACAGTATGCCACCGTCGGCATCAGGCATAATGTCTTTCAGCTTGAAATTCTTTCCCTTGAAATCCACATGTTCTGTAATCATACTTTCGGCCATTAAGAAGAGCAAGGCATCCTGCACCCTGTATCTGCGTATCATCTTCTCGCTCTTCTGGTAGTCGTTACGGCAACTGCTGAGACGCTTTCCTAATATATCCTCAAACTCCGCATCAGACATTCTGCTTAGGTTCCTGTCGCTCTGTTTTTTCTTAACAGCCCAAGCCTTATATCTATTCCATTTTTCTTCTCTTTCTTTCCACATCTCTTCACGCTCTGCCGTTGTTGTAAACTGTGTACTCAAACAGTTCTTTTTCTTGTCAATCACACATGCCAGCATATCCATGTATCGATAGTTACGTTTCCAAGAATAAAATTCCTGATAATCATCATCGCACACTCTCTTCAAATACTCGCCTATTAAATAAGTAACGTTGGCATTATCAAAGTCCACATCCTTCATCTGTGGCATAGTTTTCAGGCGAGCCTTTATCTCGTCGTCAAACATCTGTCGCGGCAATTCTATGGCAAGGTCGTCAAGGTAAATCTCTCCCAGCAACTTATAGTAATCAGAATCATGTTTCAGCCACTTGTTTTGGGTTCTGTTTATGAATGTAGGATTAACCCTGATACCCTCTTCAATGTCGTTTAGCAGTTTGTTTATATAGCCCTTTCTTGCCTTAAGGTATTGCTCATAAAGTTCTACTGTGTTTTGAGGTTTTCTCAGCAATGCATTATAAAGGAAAGGATGATTTCTGCTCCTGTCGCCGTCAATGAGTCTTGCATCGGCAAACATCTTTCTCAGTCCGTCAAAAGCATCTGCATTGTCATAACTGTTGTATGTGGCTATTGATGCCTGCATCACTCTGTAGTTCATACCGGTAAGTTTGTCTGCTCCATAGTCCTCTCCTGTGTATTGTGATGGTTGGAATCTCACAATGTCCTTGGCAAGGAAGTCTGCCAGCTTGCCTGGCATTATCTGCCTGAATCCACGTTTGCCCATCTTGTTGTCAGCAGAGTTCACGGCTTTCTTGTCTGCCTGCAAACGCTTTATTAGTATTTCTGTTTCTTCAAGCATTGCATAAAGAGTTTTTCTAAGATGCCCGTTAAAGTCTTTCCTTTTTGTCACCCCATTCACTGCATCCATAACCTTCTTTGGTATATCTGCCTCAGGAATGCCAAAACCACCGATATTGTCCTTTGTCAGAGTGCCGTCTCTCAAAGCCTCAAACATCCTTATATAGCTATCATATACATTCCATAATCTTTCTTCAGTCTTTTTTGCTCCCAACAGGTGTATGTGAAACATCATGGCTGGCATTTCCAGTGTGCTCATCCTGCATGCCGGAATCTTATTGTCCACATACCATTTGCCGTTCACTTCCTCTATCTTTGGCATAATATAGTCATTGCCAAAACACATTTCCACCTTGTTGTTCTCAAGAATATAGTGGGTATATGTGTTTACTATATATGGATAGTTGCTGGAATCTGCATCGTCGCGTTTCACGTTCTCAAAGTCTCTTATCATAATGCCGGTATCATGGAATGTGCCGCCTGAACTTTTCCTCATCTCTTCCATATCCTGCAGTCTGCCATATCCGTTGAGCCTGTGCTCAAGCACGCGCACTCTCGTCTGTCCGTCAATGCATTTCTTGTCGGTGGCAAACAAGTAGCGCAGCTTGCCCATGTTCACATGGAAGCGTGTGTTATCAAACAGTCTGTTATGGTCTATATACTGCAATGACAATTGCACAAAGCGGTCTTGATGACGCATCTGCAACACCTCATTATGGTCGCTGGATATGGTTCTGAACCTGCCCTGTTCTTCAAACGGCAGTGTGTCAAATAGTTCTTTCGGACAGCGTTTCAGTTCATTGAGCATATCCAATGCTGTTGCCATATTGCCCTTATCCGATTTTATGCGCTCCTTTGGCAGCACAATGCTGTTTACGGACATTGAGCGATAAACTACTCTGTATTCTTCTTGATTTTTCTGATTATAGATATGAATCTTATCAAGAAATGACTTTATATATTTTTTCTCTAAAAACAGGCTTATAAGCATGGCCATACCCGTTTCTGAAATATGTGGTTTATTATTAGCATCGCCATTAATGCTTTGTATAGAGAGACAGAAGTCATAGTCTGTAACCATCATTCTTCTGCCATTTGCCCCAACAGATTTTTTGTATCTGTGGTCTTGCAGAAAAGCCAATTGTTTTTCGTTATAGCCAAATCTTTCTTTAACGTTACGCAGGGCTACATCATAGTATTTATTAAGTGTATATGACAACGGCTCTTCATTAAATCTTAGAAACTTGCTGCCATCTTCCCAGCTATCATCATTCATTGAATAATGGCAGGTGTAGTCTCTGTATTTTTTCAATACCCTGAAAGCCATATTCAGCACATAATGAATATCGCAGCTGTTTATCTCCAGGCGTTTTTCTTTGTTCTTTTTGTTTATGTAATCTCGTTGATATTCAGCCATAACCTTAAGAAATGGAAAACACATTGATAGTTTTTCCATTATCATATCTTTCTTCAACGGATTATCATCATTTTGAAAGGTATTTAAATAAGGTTTTTTTAGTTTGTCTTTGCCCTGAATGGATTTAGGGTTTAAATATATCATAACAGGATGTAGCCAATAGTCTTCATCGTCTGATGGTTGCATTCCTTTTATGTCTGCCATTTTCTGGATATGACTTAACACAGTCTGAATATTCATCAGAGCCATTGCAGCATAGGTTCCGTAAACATCTTTATTAATTTCAATAAGATTAGGTATTTTCATATTTATCAATTTTGAATTTAGGTAATTAGAACGCAAAAATAAGAAAAAATGATTATATTTGCAACGGATTAATTCAAAAAACTGATTTCTTATGAAGACAAAAGTATTTAATCAGATTGAATTTCAATTATTTATGTGGTACAGGTTGTGGAAGGCTCCGTTTTGAGGGGTTATTACAACGCGAAAACTCTACACACAACAACAGATGCAGTTGTGGAAGGCTCCGTTTTGAGGGGTTATTACAACCTACGACGCACTTTTAATGCCTTACTGCCAGTTGTGGAAGGCTCCGTTTTGAGGGGTTATTACAACACACTTTTTGTAATCATAATAAGTTCTCCTGTTGTGGAAGGCTCCGTTTTGAGGGGTTATTACAACAACATGCACATTTCACTGGCTCTTCGTAAGGTTGTGGAAGGCTCCGTTTTGAGGGGTTATTACAACTGTTAGTCACTGGTCTTCCGTCGATGTCGTGTTGTGGAAGACCTCGTTTTGAGGGGTTATTACAACTGATGGTTTTGTATCCCGTATTATTTAACGTTGTGGAAAGCCCCGTTTTGAGGGGTTATTACAACTCGGCTTTTTTAATACTCTGAATAATCATAGTTGTGGAAGACCTCGTTTTGAGAGGTTATTACAACTGCCGATAGTTGCTTTTTCCTCTAAATCATGTTGTGGAAGACCCCGTTTTGAGGGGTTATTACAACAACACACAATTACCTACTGTGCTTCTCGCTTGTTGCTTTCGTGGGCACTTCAGGGAAGGGATAGGTTCATAGATGGTTTTAACCCATCCCCTCTACCTTCCCCTTTTTCCTATCCTGAGCATTGTTGAAGGAAGGGAGGGGTAAGCCCCAATTTCCGAAAAAATTTGACAAAAGCATTTTCAAAAACCCCAATTAACTGCCTCAAAACTCGAGAATTCTGAACAAAAAAATATTTTGCCCGAAAAAACGC
>X430_Giraffe__coassemble_137_pt1 | contig 16511 bp, 18 predicted proteins | sample X430_Giraffe__metabat2_high_PE_008 | metagenome-assembled genome bin X430_Giraffe
GTCCACAAAACCGTCCACATAGTGGAATCTCTCGCTTCCGCAATAAACACTGCGGAAGTGAGAGGTTTGTCCACTTTCCACGGTTTTTTTATATTTGTTTTTTTCTGGTTAACGATTAACGATTAACGTTGAACGATGAGCGATTAGGAGATAGAAGGAGATAGAAGGAGATAAAGGAAGATAGAAGACATTTGCTTGTCACGCATACGTCTGCACTCCTTAAATTAGATTAAGGATTAAGGATTAAGGATTAAGGATTAAGGATTAACGTTGAACGATTAACGATTAACGATTAGAAGATAGAAGACATTTGCTTGTCACGCATACGTCTACACTCCTGATATTAGATTAAGGATTAAGGATTAAAGTTTATTACCAAAGCATACGTCTGAACTCCTGCACTCCTGAACTCCTGATATCTACTCCATAAATTCCTTTATGTCGCCAATCATCTTCTGGGCAGCCTCGCGGCCAAGCTCATACACGCGCTGCATCTCGTCGGCAGAGATGGCAAAATGGCCAATGTTGATGGACTGCTCTGGACGGATTACGAGACAACGGCCTGCGGATTCTTCTTGTCTGATGTAGCTGGTCTGCTCGTTGTACATGATGTGTCTTGTGGCCATGGCCTTGAGCATGAGCGGATATTTGCGCAGCATCCACTTGGCCAGTGGCATGGCCTTGAGGGGCTTCTTCTGGTAGTCGATGGGCTGGGTGAGGATTACTATGTTGCGGCTGTAGCCAAGGCCCTGGAAGTATTTGAGAGGGATGGAGTCGGCCACGCCGCCGTCGAGAAGTTTGCAGCCGCCCACCTCAACAATGTTTGACACGATGGGCATGGAGGCAGAGGCACGTATCCACTCGAGCGTCTCATGGTTGAACTCGTCGCATCTTTTATATACTGCCTTGCCTGTGGTGACGTCGGTACACACGAGATGATACTCCATGGGGTTGTTGCGGAAGGTCTCGGCGTCGAAGATGTCGTATTGCGTAGGCACTATATGATAGCAGAACTCGGCATTGTAGTAATCGCCAGTCTTGAGCAGCGACCCGAAACCGCAATAGCGCTTGTCGCCGGCAAACTGCTTGTTGTATCTGATGGCACGACCGTGCTGGCGCGACTTGTAGTTGCAGCCGAAGCATGCTCCGGCAGACACGCCTATGACGCCATCGAAGTTGATGCCGTGTTCCATCATCACATCCATGGCTCCTGCTGAGAACAAGCCGCGCATGGCTCCGCCTTCGAGTACTAATCCCTTTTTCATATTCTAATTAATATGTTTTCTTGTTTAAGAAGAATTTTTTTGTGGCCATGAAATATGTAATGGCACCTGCGGCGTTGACTGCCACAACGGTCCAAAAGGCTGCACTGTAGCCCGCATGCTCGGCTATCACGCCTCCGAGAACTACTCCTATGCCCATGCCTATGTCCCACGACACAAGGAGCGTGGAGTTGGCAGTGCCATGCTCATTGGGGGCTGCCACGCTTATTATCATATTCTGGAATGCTGGCCACAGATGACCGTTGCCCAAGCCTATCAGTATGGCAGAGAGATAATATCCCCAGATATTGGGCCACGCTATAAAGGCAAGATAACCAAAAAAGGAAAGAACCATTCCCTCTGAGGCATTGTGGAGCAGTCGCCCTTGCCGTAATGCCTTACGGCCAAACAACCGCGACAGGATAAGAGAGACGGACAACAGCATGAAATATGTGCCTGTGCCCTCTGTGATGCCTAAGGTTTCCTTGCTGTATATGGCTATGTAATTGCTTAAAACACCGAAACAAAATCCTACGAACACCATGTTGAGCGCTATGAGCCATCCGTTGGCAAAGAAGAGATGCTTCCAAAAGGATTTCTTTTCATCGTTGTTACTGGAATGGCACTCTGATGGCGATATGTTGCTATAGCCGGGCATCTTGTCCCACTTTAATGTGGCATCGATGGCAAGACCAGCAAATGCTACAAAGAATGCTAATAGAAACAGGAGGTCGAAACTGTGAGTGTGCCTGTAGATATAGAGGCCTATGGTGGGGGCCAGTGCCATGGCCAGATTATTGCTAAGGCCATAATAGCCAATGCCTTCGTTGCGGCGGCTTTTGGGCAGAGAGTCGATGGCCACCGTAGAATTGGCAACGGTAAGAGCACCAAAGGGACCGCCATGGAGGGTGCGCACTATGCAAAACAGCAATAGCGTGCTGGCCGCCAGATAACAGCCAAAGAGCAGGAAAAAGAAGAAAAAGCAGAGCAGCAAAACCTTTCTGCGTGGAAAGGTGTCTATAAGATAGCCGCTGATGGGGCGGAAGAGCAGTGCGGTGATGGTATAGCCCGATAAAACTAGTCCTATGATATCTTTAGTGGCGCCAAATGTCTCGCTAAGATATAGGGGAAGCAATGGCGTCAGAATATAAAAGGCGAAAAACAAAGAGAAGTTTGCCGCCATCACCTTGATATAATTGCTATTCCAGAGGGGCATGGGGAGGATGTGAAAGCCTCTCCCCCCGCCCTCTCCATGGAGAGGGTGCCTTGGCTTTTGAAACTATAGGTTCTGAGGCCCCATCTACAGAGAGAGGTCGAAGGGAGAGGCTTTTGAGTTTATGAGTTTATATTTCTTTAGGAGTGTAGGAGTGTAGGAGTGAAGACAATAGCATTTTGAGGAGTTCAGGAGTTCAGGAGTTCAGGAGTTCAGACAATAGCATTTTGAAGAGTGAAGCAGTGCATACTACTCCCCCTCCCTCGGAGGGGTCAGGGGAGGCTCCACCCTCATCTCTCATCTCTCATCTCTCATCCATCTAAGGAATCTCAGTTCCCTTCCCTTCGGGAGGGGATATGGGTAGGTTCCAAACCCCCATCCCTCATCCTTCATCCCTCATCCCTCATCTCTCATCCATATTGTGCTCCCTCTCCAAGGAGAGGGCGGGGGGAGAGGCCCCTTATTAATCTGCCGCCTCAAACTGTCTCAAGAATCTTACATCGTTCTCAGAGAACATGCGGAGGTCGCTAACCAGATATTTCAGGTTGGTGATGCGCTCAACGCCCATACCAAAGGCATAGCCGCTGTACTCCTTGCTGTTGATGCCGCATAGCTCGAGCACGTTAGGGTCTACCATGCCGCAACCCAAAATCTCTACCCAGCCAGTGTGCTTGCAGAAACCGCAACCCTTGCCGCCGCAGATGTGGCAAGAGATGTCCATCTCGGCACTTGGCTCTGTGAATGGGAAATAGCTTGGGCGCAGGCGAATCTTAGTGTCGGCGCCAAACATCTCGCGGGCGAACGAAAGGAGCACCTGCTTGAGGTCGGTAAACGACACGTTCTTGTCGATGTAAAGGCCCTCTACCTGATGGAAGAAGCAGTGGGCGCGGGCTGTGATGGCCTCGTTGCGATAAACGCGTCCTGGGCAGATTACGCGGATAGGAGGCTGCGATGTCTCCATGACGCGTGCCTGCACCGAACTGGTGTGGCTGCGCAGCACGATATTCTTGGTAACATCGTTCTCGTTTTGCTCAACAAAGAAGGTGTCTTGCATGTCACGGGCAGGATGGTCGGCAGCAAAGTTCATCTTAGTGAACACATGCATGTCGTCCTCAACCTCAGGACCGTCGGCAAGGATGAATCCCATGCGCGAGAAGATGTCTATAATCTCGTTCTTGACGATGGTGAGCGGATGGCGAGAACCGAGATTAACAGGATAAGGAGTGCGGGTAAGGTCGATGCCGTCGCACTCGGTGTCGGCTGTCTCAAACTGCTCCTTGAGGGCGTTGATGCGCTCTGTGGCTGTTTGCTTAAGCTCGTTAATCTTCATTCCCACCTCTTTCTTCTGCTCTGCAGGAACATTGCGGAAGTCGGCCATAAGAGCTGTTATCTCGCCCTTTTTGCTAAGATATTTCAATCGCAAAGCCTCAATCTCATCTGCGTTCTGAGCGCTGAGATTCTGAACCTCTGCAAGAAGCTGTTCTATTTTATCGAGTATCATGTAGTTTTTGTAAAAATTAAAATTCGATGCAAAGGTAATATTTTTGCGTCAAAATAGCGCATAATATCAAAATAAAGTTGTACTTTTGCCGAAATTTGGAACAGAAACACAATTATTATCCAAGTATATATTTAGATGAAGAGACTGGCTATCGTATTTTGGTTGTTTTCTCTTATAATGGTATCCTGTAAGTATGGCGACAGGCAAGGCTATCGTGACGATGAGCCTCGCGAAGACAGTATAGACACTGCCGAGGTGGCCATTGCCGACACCGTGGAATATCAGGTGGAGGAGTTGCCAATGCCTGTTACGGCCGACGAATTGTTTGATGATTTCTTCTTTAACTTTGCATCCAACAAACCGTTGCAGATGTCGCGCATAGTATTCCCGCTTAAGGTGTCGGAAGGCGACAGCATAGCGCTTCTGTCGCGTAAAGACTGGCAGATGGAGAGTTTCTTTGTGGAGCAGGGATACTACACCTTGGTTTTCGACAGCGAGGCAGCTATGGAGAAAGGCAAGGATACATCTGTTGACAGCGTTGTGGTGGAGAAGATAATGTTTGACACGCAAACGGTGAGAAGCTACAATTTCAGCCGCAGTCATGGCACATGGATGCTAAGGTCGGTGAGCGACATGAGGATGGTGGATAATTCTAATTTCTCGTTTCTGGATTTTTATAATAAATTCTCAACAGACTCACTATATCAGATGGGGCACCTTAACTCCACTGTATACTTTGAGACTTCCGACCCCGACGACGAACTGGCAAGGATGGACGGCATAATAACGTCGGAGATGTGGCCTGCCTTTGCACCAGAACTGCCTTGTGGCACATTGTTTAATGTGGTATATGGAAAGGTGGATGCCTCTTCGGCAACAAAGATTTTCGTGATAAGAGGCATCTCAAATGGTCTTGAGACAGAGCTTACCTTTATCAAGGACAGAGGACGGTGGCTGTTGACAAAGATAATTACATAGAAAACTAATGGTTACAGTAAAATACGATTTCAGCCTGAAAGAGCACAATACATTTGGCATCGACGCCAAATGTAAGTGTTTTATAACTTTCGACACAATAGACGATATCGCAGAGGTGCTGCCAATAATACAGCAGCATCGCAATAATATGATAATCCTTGGAGGTGGCAGTAATCTGCTGCTTACGGGCGATTACGACGGTTTGGTGGTGCATCCAAAGATTATGGGATGGGAGGCCGCTGATGGCTCCGACGGCGTTATGCTCCGTGTGGGATGTGGCATGGAGTGGGACGAACTGGTGGAACTGTGCGTAGGCAAGGGATGGCATGGTTTGGAGAACCTGTCGCTGATTCCTGGCAACGTGGGCGCGAGCGCCGTTCAGAATATAGGTGCTTATGGCGCAGAGGCAAAGGATGTGATATATAAGGTTGAGGCTATTGATTTAGATACAGGAGAAAAGCGGGAGTTTAGCAATTCTGACTGCCAGTACTCATACCGCCACAGCCGTTTTAAGGCTGACTGGCGCGGCAGGTATATCATTACTTATGTTACATATAAACTATGGCACGACTTCTGTCCTAACATAGAATATGGCAACATAAAAACAGAACTCGCAGCAAGGAATATTACTGATAATCCCACGGCGGAGCAGTTGCGAGATGTGATTATAAGCATTCGCCGCGACAAACTGCCCGACCCTGAGGTTGAGGGTAATGCTGGCAGTTTCTTTATGAATCCTGTTGTCGGAAAGGCAAAGTATGAGGAACTGCGCGCCAAGTATGGTGACATACCGCATTACACAATCGATGATGAAAGGGAGAAGATTCCTGCAGGATGGCTTATAGAGCAATGCGGATGGAAAGGAAAGTCGCTGGGCAGGGCAGGAGTGCACAGCAGGCAGGCGCTTGTGCTTGTTAACAGAGGAGGCGCTACGGGCGGTGAGGTGCTGGAACTGTGCAGGGTTGTTTGCCGCGGTGTGTATGAGCGCTTCGGAATAGAAATAAAACCAGAGGTAAATATAGTATGACAAAGCTAACCTTCTTAGGCACAGGCACCAGTTGTGGTGTGCCAGTAATAGGTTGCGAATGCCCTGTATGCAAAAGTCATAATCCCAAGGATAAGAGATTAAGATGCTCTTTGATGATAGAGAGCGGACATACGCGCATACTCATCGACTGCGGACCTGATTTCAGGCAGCAGATGATGAACGTGGCATTTGGTAAAATTGACGGGGTGCTGATAACACATGCCCATTACGACCACATAGGAGGAATAGACGACTTGCGCCCTTTCTGTAAGTTTGGCGATGTGGATATCTATGCCGACAAGAGAGCTGCTGGCAATCTCCGCCAGATGCTGCCATATTGTTTTGCAAAGAACAAATATCCTAATATCCCCGATATTTTACTGCATGAGATATCAGCCCATCAGTCATTTGCTATAGGCGATATTGATATTATGCCCATAACGGTGATGCATGGCCAGTTGCCAATCTTAGGATTCCGCTTTAAGAATTTTGCCTATATCACAGACATGAAGTATATTGATGATTGTGAGTGGCAGTATCTTAAAGGTCTTGATTTGCTTATAGTTAACGCCCTGAGGTTTAACAAGCCACATCACTCTCACCAGCTTGTGGATGATGCCGTAGACTTTGCAAGGAAAATAGAAGCAAAGCGTACGTTGCTTATACATACCAACCATCATATAGGACGATATGACGAGGTAAACAAAATGCTTCCCGACGACATTAAATTGGCATACGACGGACAGATTGTAATATTATAAACATTAAATAATGTTAAATGCGTGCAATTTTACGAGCAAACGTTTGCGCAAATTAATTTCATATAGTAAATTTGCAACGTGTTTTTCATAGTATTAGATTTAAGGTTAACAAAGATTGGAGTACAGCGGTACTCCTTTTTTTATTTTAAGCCTTTATGTTTCTTGCGCTTTTAGTCTCCCTTTAAGGGAGATTTAGAGGGTCTCTAATTTCCCTTATAACCTTGTTTATCATCATATATAAATCATAGGCCATAAAGCATCTTTTTACCATCTTGATAATGTAATCGCTTTTCTTAGCAGGCGGTTCATCTGCTATAATAGAATGCCATAAGGATGATGATAGACTTTCTATATTCCTTGTCTGAACCCTTATCAGTTGCTTAAGCTGCTGAATCTCCTCAATGGAAGAGGGTGGTATGATTGTCTTTGCTTTCATAGTAATAATGGTTAGCCTAATAAAATTCTTGAAACAACCTTTGCGATGGGGCGCTCAATAAGTGGTTTGCGGAAACAATATATGATAAGAGTAACGGTAATGATTCCTGCCGACGTGATGACATATGCCATGGCACGCCCAGTAATTGGCGTAAGGTATTCTGTTGCAGCCAATGCCAGGAAGTAAACGGCAATGAGGCATCCGCAAATGACTATGAGGAGAACTGCCGCTGCTGAGGCGAGTCTTATTAGCTTCTCTGTAACATCGAGCCTCAGATATGATTTCTGAAGCCCGATGTATTCCTTTGAAGCATCAATCAACGCCCTTAGTGCCTTGATGTTATTGTCGCTTGATAGCATAACTTTCTATGGTGTGGTTGATTACTAAGCTTCATGCCTTAATCATAATACAGGCTGCTGGATGTCTGCCTTGCCGTCATCCAATGAGTCGCATAGGTCTTTCCTGTGTCTCTTGATGATGTCCTCAACTGTTCCTGCTATCCTGCTTCTTGTCTCGCTGCCTTTATCTGGAGCAAGCAGCACTCCCAATGCGGCACCGGCGATTGCTCCGCCTAAAAATGTGCCAATGTAACCTAAATAATTCATAGTGACGTTTTTTAAATGTGAAACATATATTTGTCAGCGCAAATGTACGCCTCACGGAAGTTTGTTGTTTGAAAAGACTGCCATTTTATGTTAAAACCCATTGTTTTTTAGCATTTAACAAACTTTATGCACGTTTTTTCACTCCATTTGAGTGATATTTTGTAATTTCGCAGAGAAATTGAAGAACAAAGAATATAACTAAACGTTTAATTATAAAAAAACAAAGGATTTTAGCAATGAAAAAAATTATGGTATTATGCGCATGCTTCTGCGTTGCGATGGCTTTTACAGGTTGTAAATCAAAGGAAAGCGCTTACAAGAAGGCTTATGAGAAGGCAAAGGCTCAGGAGACAGTTGAGCAGCAACCAACTGTTGAGCAGCAGCCAACCGTTGAGCAGCAGCCTGTTGTTGAGCAGCCAAAGCAGGTTGTTACCGTAACACCTATGGAGGAGAAGCCAGTGAATAATACAACAGTAGTAAATGTAGACAATGTACAGGTTAGACAGGAGAAGGTGGCTGTGGTTAACGGCTCTGGACTGAAGAACTTCAGCGTAGTAGTTGGCTCATTCAGCGTAAAGGCTAATGCAGAGGGATTGCAGCAGCGCCTTCGTAACGCTGGTTACGACGCACAGGTGGCAAAGAATGTTGACAGAGACATGTTCCGTGTAATCGCTTCTACATTCGACGACAAGTTGTCTGCCGTAAACAGCCGCGATCAGTTGCGTACACAGTTCCCTGACGCATGGCTTCTTTATAATGTACAATAATATTGCCTGTGCCACGTATCTTATCTATTGATTACGGAAAGAAACGTACAGGATTAGCAGTAACCGACCCTCTGAAGATTATAGCCGGAGGGTTGGCTACTGTTTTAACTCACGAACTGTTTCAATTCCTGCACGACTATACACAAAAAGAGCAGGTGGAACTAATAATCATCGGTGAGCCAAAACAGCCAAACGGATTGCCAAGCGAGAACCTAGCTCGTGTGCAGCAGTTTGTTAACAGATGGCGAAAGGCTATGCCGCAGATACCAATAGAGTATTTTGACGAGCGTTACACCTCAGTATTGGCTCATCGTGCGATGATTGATGGAGGACTTAAAAAGAAAGACCGCCAGAATAAGGCGCTTGTTGATGAGATAAGTGCCACAATTTTATTGCAGAACTATATGGATTCAAGGCAGTTTAAGGCAGCTGGCCTTTAAATGTGTCATTAGAGAGTTTTGTATATTAAGTGCAAAGGGCGCTGGTGGTCATTTGCGTAAAGCTTCCTCTTAATTTTGCTTTGCTTGTGCTTTTTTAAAACATCATCAGATTTTTATTTATGATTTTACCAATTTACATATATGGTCAGCCTGTATTAAGAAAGGTGACAGAGGATATTCCTGCAGATTTCCCTAATCTCAAGGAACTGATAAAAGACATGTTTGAGACATTGACAGAGTCGGAAGGCGTAGGACTTGCTGGACCTCAAGTGGGCAAGGCATTGAGAATTGCTGTAATCGACCTTGATGTAGTGTCAGACGATATGCCAGAATACAAGGATTTCCGCAAGGCATACATTAACCCATATATCGTTGAGGCTGATGAAGACTCTATGGAAACAATGGAAGAGGGATGCCTCAGTTTGCCTGCCATTCATGAGAAAGTGACACGTCCTGCACGCATAAAGGTTAAATATCTTGATGAGGATATGCAACCGCATGAGGAATGGGTTGAGGGATTCCTTGCCCGTGTGATGCAGCATGAGTTTGACCACCTTGATGGTAAGATGTTTATCGACCGAATTTCTCCATTGCGCAAGCAACTAATAAAGAATAAACTGCGCTCTCTGCTTCAGGGACGTTTCCGTTGCGGTTATAAGTATAAGGCTGCTCCTGTAAAATAGGATATGATAGGGGGAGAATTGTGATATAAGGATATCGCATAATTGAAGTTAGTTTCAAACACATTTTCTCTTAACAGCATAATCCTTAAAAAAGTAACCCTATGCTCAGAAAGGTACTAGTCTTAATATTGTTTTTGGTGCCTGCATGTTGTTTCTCACAATACAATACCAACAGGCTGATTATGATAGGGCGCTCTGCACTCTATTATGAAGACTATGTGCTTTCTATGCAATACTTCAACCATGCCATAAACGCAAAACCTTACCTTTATGAACCATGGTTTTACAGAGCTGTGGCAAAATATTATCTTGATGATTTTGCTGGAGCTGAGCGCGACTGCAGTGAGGCCTTGAGGCGTAATCCTTATGTTACAAACTTGTATGAGTTAAGAGGACTTACCCGCATACGTCAGCAAAAGTTTTCTGATGCTATTGCCGATTATACGCATGCCCTGAAACATGAACCTGAAAACCGCTCATTTTGGTATAACAGAACATTGTGCCGCATACAGAAAAAAGACTATGATGATGCTTTGCTCGATATAGACACCATGCTGAATAAATGGAGCAGATTTGCACAGGTGCATACTCTGCAGGCAGAGGTATATCTTCTTAAGAAAGACACGGTGAAGGCTGTTGCCTCGCTCGAGAAAAGTATATCTGTAGATGCCTACGACGGCACAACATGGGGCATGAAAGCGGCGGTGCATCTTGGCCGCAGTGAGTGGAAGAATGCCGAAGAAGCGCTTGACAAGGCAATACATCTAAAACCTAAGCATGCTGGTTATCATATCAACAGAGCATTGGCAAAGGTTAACCAGCAGAATCTGCGCGGAGCAATGGAGGATTATGATACGGCACTTGACTTTGAGCCAAATAACTTCCTTGGGCATTATAACAGAGGATTGCTCCGTTCGCAAGTAGGTGATGATAATAGGGCTATTGAAGACTTTGATTTTGTTATCAAGATTGAGCCAGACAATATGATGGCTCTCTTTAACCGTGCCATATTACTTCAGAATACTGGTGACATACGTAAGGCTATTGCCGATTATAGCAAGGTGATAGAGCATTATCCTGATTTCTGGACAGGTCTTCATAAGCGTGCAGAGTGTTACCGCATGCTTGGAATGAATAAGGAGGCAGAGCTTGATGAGTTCCGCGTGTATAAAGCACAGATGGACAAACGCTACGGAAGTGTTACAAAGAAACGTGACAACAAAACCCGCAAGCGCAGCGATGATGCAGATATGGATAAGTATAATCAACTGGTGGTTGCTGACGAGCAGGAGTTTGAGCATCAGTATGACAACGACTATCGTGGAAAAGTGCAGAACCGCCGAGTGTCTGAGGAGTTTATGGATATGTATGAGTTGTCGTTTGAAAATAATAATAACAAGATTGGCACTTATATAGCTTATGAAAGACAGGTTGACTCTCTGAATAATATCAATAGGAAAGACAGGGTTATTCATATTATAACTACTCATAAAACTCTCGACGAGATAAAGTCAAAAGCATATTTTACTTATATCGACACATTGTCGTCAGATATTAATAATCATGTGCTTTTAAAGAGAGCTATCGCTTATACTGCCGTACAAGATTATGAAAGTGCAGTAAGTGACCTTACTCAGTATCTTTCAGTTGATAGTACCTCTGCTATCGCTTATTGGGTGCGTGGTGTGTGCCGCTCAAAGTTAAATAGGTTTGATGCCTCACTTGGTGCAAATGTTGGCATGAAGACGGTTAATGTAATATCTGATTTCACAGAGGGTATAAAGTGTAATCCCTCAAACGCATATCTTTATTACAACCGTGCAAACGTATATGTGCAGCGCAAGGATTATGAAAGTGCAATTTCTGACTATACTAAGGCGTTAGAGATAGATTCTAATTTGCCTGAAGCTTATTACAACCGTGGAATGGCCTTTATTCATTCTGGGAAAAAGACAGAGGGTATTGCTGATTTAAGCAAAGCTGGAGAATTAGGACTATATACAGCGTATTCTGTTTTAAAGAAATACAACAAGTAGATTCTGATTGTTACTTAATGAAAAGATAAATGCAGAGAAACCTAAACTGTTTCCCTGCATTTTTTTTGTTATTAATTTATCCTTGTTTCTACATAATGTCCAAACTTAAGATTGGGTTGTAGATAGAATGACTAATATTTGTCGGATGTCTCCATCTCTTCTCTTGTAAGTTGTTTTTTGTCCATCTTATGCCAGAAGTAAGCAATGTATGCCACAACGAATGGGATGATTAATGATACGATAGCCATCGTCTTGAGTGTAAACTCGCTTGAACAACTGTTTGCTAAGGTCAATGACGATTGCAGGTCTGCCACAGAAGGGTAGTAGGCGGTGCCGTTATATCCCGCAATCATGAATATTGCCATTACAGCCATCACGGTTCCAATTGCCGATGGCCAAATGCCTCGAGTAAATGTATGCTTTATAAGAGTAAGCGCAACCCCCGCAACCAGCAGCACAGCTCCAATAAGGAACATAACAAGTACTACTGGCATATCTATAATGTTAGTAAGATATTTGCCTTCCTGCATCGTTATAATGCCGTTTTCAATAACGGCAAACCCTTCCATGGTAAACAGATTGTAAACAACAAAGAGGAATATCACAAGGAAACCCGTAAAACTTACTAAAAGACTCTTGCGCAAGCGTTTTGAAAGTTCTTCATTGCTAATATTGTTTATCATGTATAACGCACCAAGACTTATAGCCAGGAGCATTACCATAAGACCGAACGCAACGTTGAAGAGATTGGTTACGGCCTCAAGACCATGCCATGCGTTGGTCCATTGGCTAATAGTGGGCATGATAGCATCGCCAACGGCGTTTTTGTTTACCGTAAATGCTGAACCCGTGAAAAATGTTCCCACGGCTGTTCCTATGAGCAGGGGCGCAAGGAATCCGTTGAGTGTGAGAAAAACTCGGAATGTGTTCTTGCCAAGTATATTACCTGCCTTACTCTGAAACTCGTATGATACGGCTTGAAAAACAAATGTGATTAAGATAAGTATCCATACCCAGTATGCTCCGCCAAAGCTTGTGCTGTAAAACAAAGGGAATGATGCAAAGAAAGCACCGCCAAAGGTTACAAGTGTGGTGAAAGTGAGTTCCCATTTGCGACCAGTAGAATTAACAATCAGTTGTCGTTCATGCTCCTTTTTGCCCGCAAAGCAAATCAGTGCATTGCCGCCCTGTACGAACATAAGAAACACAAGGAGTCCGCCTAAAAGTGAAATCAAGAACCACCAGTATTGTTGTAGGAATTCGTATGTAATCATAATTGTATTCTTTAATTATTCTGTTTCTGGACCTCTTTTAATTGCCTTAACCAATATGCGTATGCCGATGGTAAGGAATAGTGTGAAGATAATGATGAAGAGCAGGAATGTGGTTTGCACCGATGCCGCACTTACGCTTGACACAGCAGCCTTAACAGGCAACAACCCTTCGATTACCCATGGCTGACGACCAACCTCTGCCACTATCCATCCTGCTTGTCCTGTAATATATACCAAAGGTATTGACAACAAGGCTACCCATTGCAGCCATCTCATGTTTTCGAGCTTTTTCTTTATGTCTGCCAATAGCACTACAACAATTAACAGAAGAAGGAAACTGCCCAAGGCAACCATAACTCTAAACGACCAGTATACCAGCGGTACAGGAGGCACAAGCTCTTCTTTATTGTCGATATATCCATAACCAAAATAATCAATGTTTTCCTCAAGGATATTGCGAACCTCAGCCTTAGCCGTAAGATTACTGTCGCTTAGTGAGCGATATTCACGGAAGGCTTCTAATGCAATCTTGCCTCGCTGCATCTTTTCTGCTGCAGATGGTTGTTGCTCGTCGTCTTTAGTAGTGTAACCGTTAAGCAAATTATTTATGCCAGGCACAAATCCATTAAGGTCGTGAGTTGCAAGTATTGAGAGCATGCCTGGTATCTCAATGCCAGGAACGATAGAGAAAGGTGCCTGCTCCCCGCCATCCATTAAACCCTCTGCTGCTGCCAGTTTCATTGGCTGGTATTTTGCAACGTGAAGAGCAGAGCTATCTCCTGTGCCCATTACGGCTAAAGAACCAAACAAACCGATTATGGCAGACACTCTGATGCTGGCAAGGGCAAACCTTGTATTGCGCTTCTTGAGCAGATACCAGCAACTGATGCCTATAACAAATATGGCTCCTGTCATCCAACCGCTGAACACAGAGTGGAAAAATTTAGATATTGCTACTGGATTAAGTACCAATGCCCAGAAATCAACCATCTCATGGCGTACGGTGTCTGGATTAAACTCCATGCCAACAGGGTGTTGCATCCATGAGTTGGCAATGAGAATCCATACAGCAGAGATGGCGGCGCCTATGCCTGTGAGCCATGTTGCTGCAAGATGCACGCGCTTGCTGAATTTCTCCCAGCCGAAGAACATCACAGCAAAGAATGTTGCTTCCATAAAGAATGCAAAGATGCCTTCAATGGCAAGCGGAGCACCGAAGATGTCGCCCACAAACCATGAATAGTTGCTCCAGTTGGTGCCAAACTCAAATTCAAGGATAATACCTGTGGCGATGCCAACAGAGAAGTTTATGGCAAAGAGTTTCATCCAGAACTTGGCTGTCTTTTTCCATAACTCATCTCCTTTGATAACGTACATCGTTTCCATGGTAGCCATAATAACGGCAAGGCCAAGGGTAAGAGGTACGAAAATCCAATGATAACAGGCCGTTAGTGCAAACTGCAACCTTGACCATTCAACTAATGTGCTTTCTACCATAATATTATAAAATTTAGATTTTCATAGTTATCGTGTATTTCCATTATAATCTCCCAAAGTGTTAATAGTCTCACTACAGGATGAGGCAGGGTGGTTTTTCTTTATCAACTGATTTCCCACATGCTCAATCTTCTCTGTCTCACTCTTGCCAGAGAGAGCAGGAGTGAAGAATAGCATTCTCATTACCACAATAAGTACAACTATTTTCAGTAGTATCAGCCACCATAACTGCTTGCCCCATGTCATGCTGCTGAATCCTTCTGAATAGAATTTGTATATTGAGCGTAATGTTTTAATCATGTATTAAATTTATAGTTCATCTGCAAAAATACTATTTTTCTTTTATATTTTGGTCTTTACCCAGATTTTTTTTACATTTGCATAACTAACTATAAATATAATTAATAATGAGAAGATTACTGTTACTTACTTTTGTATTGTTAGTAAGTGTGCCAACTATTATTGCACAGAAATTTATAGTCAATCCTTGGGGCGATGACCAAGTGGAGTGTTATGAGGTAAGAAAGTCTGAAAAAGGTTGGGACATACTTTACGAAAGTAAGACTAAAAAGGCATTTGATGCCGGTTATGCTTTTTACCAAGTTGATAGTCTTAAAAATGGAGATGGGTATGTGTTTGAGGACGGAGGCAAATATTATGTGATATATGCTCGTGACCTAAAGTTTGCTGACGATAATCCTTCTTATATGACTAATCCTCTTAGTGAGAAAACACAAGCGCGTGCCACTATGCTTGGCAAGTTTTACAGTTCAATGTATCCTGCCTATATTGTACTGCTCTCAATATTGATAGCAGTTGGACTTTCTTATTTATATATGAAGGGAAAATACTCGTTGCGTAAAGTTGTACTTATTGCTATACCAGCAGCAATCTTTGTTATGTCGGCAGTACTTATTGTTGGCTACATGAATTTCGAAACAAAGATATTCTGGTGGTGCGACTATGATAGGTATGGTTTTTGGAGTTCCCTTTTCCGCTTCTTTCCATTCGCAGCGGTTGTGGCGGCTCAGGTGTATAGTATCAAACTTTATGAAACAGTTCTTCTTTCGGATAATCCTTATGTAAGCGATGGTCTTAGTATAAAACCTGTTGCTATAAGTGTTGCACTCTGTCTGCCAGTAGCAATAATTACTGCCATTATTGCTGCTTTAATGGATATTAAAGGTTCGTTGTTAAGCATTATTACCACTATCGTGTTCTTTGTCACGCTTGCAATAGGCCTTATAAAGAGTTGTCGCAAGAATATGGAGACATTAGGCAAGATAAATGGTATTTTCTTTACAATATTCTCAGTAGTTTACATTATCGGTTGCCTTATATCTTTGTGGGCGCTTATCACATTGGTGTTTCAGCTTATTTTCCAAATATTGGTTGTGATATTTGCAATTATAATGATTTATGTGCTTGCGAATACTAAAACGCGCAGGCGTCGCTCAGACGGAACGTATGAAGACTATTAAATGAATCGTTTTCATATTGTAAATGCGCCATATAGTATTGCTAAATGGCGCATTTCTGTTGCTTAAACAGTATGATAAGTTATCAAGATGCTTTAAATTTGTATTAGTGATAGATGATTTCCTTAGCTTTATCTTTGCCAGATGCTTCGTTTTCCAATCTTTCACACAATAGATTTCCAATAGTCTTTTGCAAGTTGCTGACAGCAATATCTTTTCTCATTAAAATATCAAGGGGGCTATTATCCCCAATATTGATACCGCTCACTAAATCAAAATTGTTCTTTAGGATGTCTTCTTTATCATCAATGTTGCCAGAGATAAGCCATACGGGTATTCCTTTAGTTTTGCAATGTTGCAAAACACCGTAAGGCACTTTGCCCATCATCGTCTGAGCGTCTGACTTCCCCTCGCCTGTAATTACAAGGTTTGCGTTGTTAATCATATTGTCAAAGTCAGCGATGTCGAGCAAGAAATCGATACCTGGGCGCAACTCGGCTTTTAAGTATGTAAGCAATGCATAGCCAAGTCCTCCTGCAGCTCCAGCTCCTTC
>X430_Giraffe__coassemble_138_pt1 | contig 16397 bp, 14 predicted proteins | sample X430_Giraffe__metabat2_high_PE_008 | metagenome-assembled genome bin X430_Giraffe
TCCTCATCGTTTGCTTCCTTATATCTCAAATCATCGAGGTTGAGTTGGATGGGGACATCGGTTTTTATGGTTGCGAGGAATTTTGAGAACTCAATCATTTTTGTGTTCTCTTCCACCTTTTTCTTTATAGCACCTTTTAGTTTGTCGGTAGAGGCGAGCAGCTGTTCGATGCTTCCAAACTCAGAAATTAGTTTTATTGCTGTTTTCTCACCCACGCCTGGACAACCAGGAATATTATCGGAGGCATCGCCCATCAGTCCTAATAGGTCGATTACCTGTAACGGACTGCTGATGTCGTATTTCTCCATCACCTCTTTTGGGCCCATTACCTCGTACCCGCCACCGAATCGCGGGCGGTACATGCGGATATTCTCCTCAACCAGCTGACCGTAGTCCTTGTCGGGAGTAATCATGTAAGTGTCAATATTGCCCATTTCACCGGCTTTTTTTGCCAGTGTGCCTATCACATCGTCTGCCTCATAGCCGCTCATCTCCAATACTGGTATGCGCATGGCATGCAGGATATCCTTTATTATAGGAACAGACTTTTTTATGTCTTCAGGACAAGCTTCTCTCTGTGCCTTGTATTCAGGATACATATCATGACGGAATGTTGGTCCAGAGGGGTCGAAAGCAACACCGATATATGTTGGCTGCTCGCGTGTTATCACGTCGTTAATAGTATTGACGAAACCCATCACGGCCGATGTGTTCATTCCTTTTGAGTTGATTCTTGGATTTTTTATAAATGCATAATATGCACGATAAATAAGTGCGTATGCGTCTAAGAGGAAAAGCTTATCCATATTTTATGATTTTTTTCTGTGTAAAATTACTAAAAAAATAGTCAATATACCGATTATTTGAGTAAATTTGTAACAAATTTCTCTCAAATGGATTATTTAAAGAAGATAAAACAGCCCATAGAGACTGATTTGAGCGATTTCATCGAAATGTTCAATGAGTCGTTGTCGCATACCGATGGCATGCTTGCTCAGGTGCTTGAGCATATCCGTAAGCGTGCAGGCAAGCGTATGCGCCCTATGCTCATATTGCTGATGGCAAAGAACTATGGTTGCGTGTCTGAGGTTACACAACACTCTGGTGTTGGTCTTGAACTGCTTCATACAGCTTCTTTGGTGCATGATGATGTGGTAGATGAAAGTACAGAGCGCAGAGGACAGGCATCTGTTAATGCAACGTATAATAATAAGGTGGCGGTTCTTGTTGGTGACTATCTGTTGTCAACAGCATTGCTCCACGTATCGCTTACAGATAATCAGCAGATAGTTCAGTATCTTGCTGAACTGGGCCGTACATTGGCTAAGGGAGAGATTTTACAGTTGTCTAATATCAGCAATACGAACATATCTGAAGACATTTATTATCAGGTTATCAAGCAGAAAACTGCCGCTTTGTTCGAGGCATGCTGTGCTATTGGAGCTCTTTCTGCAGGTGCTGATGCCGATGAAATCGAGGCTGCAAAGCTTTTCGGTCAGAACTTAGGCATTGCTTTTCAGATAAGAGATGATATCTTTGATTATTATGATTCTCAGGAAATAGGTAAGCCTACAGGCAATGACATGGCTGAGGGAAAGCTTACTCTTCCTGTTATCCATGCGTTGAATGCCACAGGCAATGAGGAGATGATAGCATTGGCACGCAAGGTGAAGGAGGGTAGTGTAGACAGCGATGAAATTGCTCGTTTGGTTGACTTTACAAAGAATAACGGCGGCATTGAATATGCTGAGGAGCGTATGGAGTATTTCCGCCAGCTTTGCATTGATTTTATCGATAAATCCGTTGTAAAGACAGACGTAAAGGAGGCTTTGCTGGCATACGTGGATTTTGTTATTCAGCGTAAGAAATAACATTTCCTTTTTAGGTCTTTAGATTGTTAATAAACAAGTAAGGGGCGCATTTGAATGCGCCCCTTATTTATTATTTCATGTGAAAGATTCACATATATTTGTATGTTTATTGCTTATTAGAAGAATTTTGTTTCTTCTCCGTTAATCTCGCTCAGCAGCATGTTTGCCAGTCGGCTTGTGCCTAAGCGGAACCACTTGTTGGTGAGCCACTTCTCTCCAAGAACCTCTTTTACAATGGTGTAGTAGATAAGTGCGTCCATAACAGTGTTTATTCCACCAGCAGGTTTAAAACCAATCTGAATACCTGTCTGCTCGTAGTATTCCTTTATTGCCTGACACATAACGTATGCTGCCTCTGGTGTTGCTGCAGGCTGTTCCTTGCCCGTGCTTGTCTTAATATAGTCGGCACCCGCATACATAGCCAGGATAGAAGCTTTTTTGATGTTCTCTGCGGTCTTTATGCATCCTGTCTCAAGGATAACCTTCAGTGCTACATCGCCACAAACCTCCTTTAATTCGCTGATTTCATCGCAAACACCCTCGTAATCGCCACTGAGGAACTTGCCCACTGGCATAACGATGTCTATCTCTGTTGCGCCGTCCTTGATGGCAAGTGCTGTCTCTGCTACCTTTACCTCAATGAGAGCCTGTGATGATGGGAAACTGCCTGATACGCAAGCTATTTCTACACCTTCTACCTCAAGTGTTTCGCTCACTGTCTTTGCAAAACATGGATATACACAGATGGTTGCTACGTGTGGCAGGTCTGCAAAAGCCTCGTCAAACTGGTTTACCTTCTCAGTGAATGCCATTACGCTTTCCTCTGAGTCGGTTGTCTTTAAGGTAGTAAGTTCAACGCTGCCCATAAGGAATTTCTTTATTTCCAAAGTATCATTCTCATGAACTTTCTCAGCGATGATTTTCTTTACGGTTTCACGTACTTCCTCGTCAGAGAGCTTGCAGTTATACTTGCTTAGAGCCTCCTCGTACTTGTTTGCGCTGTCAAAATTTAAATGATTTTCAGCCATAATAGTATTATATTTTGTTTAACAATTAATTTTAATTATCACGTATCGCTATGATTTAGAATATTTTAAGTCTTAAATGCTTAACTCCTCACTCCTAATTCCTAATTCATAATTCATAATTAGTTCGCTAACGCTCATCAGCTTCGCACTCCTAACTCATAATTTCGAATTATTCCTATGCCTCTCCCCGTCTCTTTTAGTCTTCTTTTCAATGCTTTTTTGCAATTCTTCCGTCAGGTCTATTCCTGTTTGATTGGCAAGACAAATAAGCACCCACAGCACGTCAGCCATTTCTTCGCCGAGGTTTGCTTTTTCTCCTTCTTTAAAGCTTTGGTCACCATATTTTCTTGCCATAATGCGTGCCAGTTCTCCTACCTCTTCCGTAAGACAAGCCATGTTTGTAAGTTCGGAGAAATAGCGCACTCCGTATTCCTTAATCCATTGGTCAACAGTCTGTTGTGCTTCTTTTATAGTCATATCCTATATCTATTTGCCTGGGAATACCAGTAATATTGTCATTAACATCATTATAATGATGTTGATTATATTAGTGCTTCTGGAGTTATCGTGCCAATGCATCAACTGGTTTATTGCGCCTATTAAGCCTATTGTCCACACGGCCATAGATATATATCTAACTGTATTGCTCCAGTCGAACCATCCAGATAAGGTGTAAATCAGTACACCTGCAATACCTAGATAACTGAAAAATTGTCTCAATGCTTCTTTATTCATATCCTTTACTCCTTATTTTTAGTATCCATGCAAATAGTTACAGGACCATCATTAAGCAATTCTACCTTCATGTCTGCTCCAAATTCTCCTGTTCCTACTTGTTTTCCTAATGATTCGCTCAATAGTTTGCAAAAATGCTCGTATAAGGGCACGGAAATCTCGTGGCGGGCTGCTCTAAGCCAAGAGGGGCGATTGCCCTTCTTGTAGCTTGCAAATAGCGTAAATTGCGATATTACGAGTATCTCACCATCTACATCCATGATGCTTTTGTTCATAACACCAGCTTCATCGTCGAAAATGCGCAATCCTATTACCTTTTTTACAAGCCATTCTGCGTCTTCTTGTATGTCGTTTTCACCAACGCCCAACAAGATTAGATAACCCTGTTTTATTGATGATTTTATATTGCCATCTATTGTCACGCTGGCGTGTTTCACGCGCTGTATAACTATTCTCATATTGCAAAGTTAGTTTATTTCTGCTAATTGCAAATGATAATGCTCAATTATTTTCCGTTGTTTCATTAAAATAACTGAATATTATTTTAGCTTTAGCCGCACCAATAATATTACTAAGTGTTTGAATATCAGATTCTTTTATTCGTTTTACTGTTTTTAGTTCAGCTAAAAGAGTCTCTTTTGTTTTCGGACCGATGCCTTTGATGCTGTCCAGTTCGCTTTGCAGTGCATGTTTTGAGCGTTTGTCGCGATGGAATGTGATGGCATATCTGTGCACCTCGTCCTGTATTTGTGTCAATACATGGAATAGTTCGCTGTCGGTCTTCAGTTGTATGCTCATCGGAGGATTGCCGTAGAGCAGTTCGTTGGTGCGGTGGCGGTCGTTTTTGGCCAGTCCTGCAATAGGGATATTTAGTCCCAGTTCGTTCTCAACCACCTCTCTCACCACGCTCATCTGTCCCAGTCCGCCATCGGTTATAATGAGGTCGGGTAGTGGTGTGTTTTCCTCCATCATTCGTTTGTATCTTCGCCTTACTACTTCTTGCATAGAAGCATAGTCATCAGGTCCAACAACGGTCTTTATATTGTATTTTCTATAGTCTTTTTTCGATGGTTTCAATGCCCTGAACACCACACATCCAGCCACAGCATCGGTACCTGATATGTTACTATTGTCAAAGCATTCAATATGGTATGGTATCTTAGGTAGTTGCAGCTTGTCCTGCAGCTCTTTCAATAGGCGTGTTTGCTTCTGTTCAGGATTTAGTTTTTCTGCCTGTTTTAACCTGTCAAACTTATATTGTTTTCCGTTCATTACCGAAAGGTCGAGCAGTGTTTTCTTATCCCCTCTTTGCGGTATGGTAATAGTAGTTCCTTCAAGGTCAATGTTAATCTCAAAAGGCACTATTATTTCCTTCGATTTGCTTCCAAAACGTTCACGCATCTCTATGATACCCAATGCGAGAAGTTCCTCGTCGCTCTCATCCAGTTTCTTCTTGTATTCGAACGTAAATGATTGGTTAATGGCACCTCCTGCCACGTGCAGATAGTTGATATATGCTGTTTTCTCATCGCTTGCAATACTGAATACATCCACATTGTTAATCGTATTGCTTACAACCTCGCTTTTTGCGCAGAATCCCTCTATTAGCAGGTATTTTCTCTTTATTTCCTCCGCTTGTTCAAACTTCAGTTCCTCAGCCAAAGCCATCATCTCTTCTCTTAGGCTGCGGAGAATGCCTCTTGTGTTGCCTTTGAGTATCTCTTTTGCCAGAGAAATGTTCTTTTGATAGTCCTCAAACGATTGCTTGCCAACACACGGAGCACCGCAGTTTTTTATATGATATTCCAGGCAAACGCTATATTTCTTTCTCTCAATGCCATCCTTTGTAATTGGAAAACGGCAAGTTCTTGGCTTAAATAGTTTTTTAATCAAGTCTAAAATCGCATACATCGATCCCAAATGGGAGTAGGGACCATAATAAGTGCCCCATTTTTTGTTTACCGTTCGGGTCTTGAATATGCGTGGAAACATCTCCCCTGTGACACAAATCCATGGATAAGTCTTGCCATCCTTTAACAAAACGTTATACTTTGGATTGTATTTTTTTATCAAACTGTTCTCTAAAAGTAAAGCATCTTCCTCGCTGTTTACCACAGTATAGGTTAAGTTGTGGATTTTACTAACAAGAACTTTTGTTTTAAAACGGTCAACTTCTGAGTGAAAATAACTTGAAACACGGCTCTTCAGATTCTTTGCTTTACCAACATATATTATAGTTCCCTCGTTATCGTAAAACTGATAACTGCCTGGTTTCTCTGGCAACCTGCTTACAATGTCTTTTAAAAAGGTTAGTCTTTTCTCGTTTTCTTCTTTGGTCATATCCGAAAAGCCTTTGTTTATTATATGTTTGGGATTTCGTGTTTCACGTGAAACAGTATTTAATGTAACAACGAATTAAACTAATTGGGCGCGCTTTAAAGAAGATTTTTAGTTTACTATTTTGTTTGGTAGGGCATAAAGGTCTTTCTCTTTAAGCTGATTATTGTGTTTTGAATAGAGGGTATGGTGCTTTCAGTCTGATAACCTCATAGCCTGATAACCTCACAACCTTAAAACCTCCCAACCAATTTAATCCGTTGTTACCAGCGTTTTTATCGCTTTTTTTGATTAGATGCTGATAAGAGTAGTTATCTCAGTATCTTTTTCAAATGCGTCGCGTCCATGCAATCCTTCGTCGCCAATCTCTATAATGAAGTTAACATGGATATTCTTTGGGTTGAATTTCTTTACAAGGTTATATGCTGCGCGCATGGTTCCGCCTGTTGCCAGCAAATCGTCGTGCAAAAGCACCACGTCGTCGGATGTTATAGCATCCTTATGTATCTCGATTGTGTCTGTGCCGTATTCCTTAGCATAACTTTCCTGAATGGTCTCAGCTGGCAGTTTGCCTGGTTTGCGGCAGAGCACCACGCCTGCACCTAATCTTAAGGCAAGAGCAGATGATAGCACAAAACCGCGACTTTCGATTCCAACGATTTTTGTAATGCCTTTGTCTTTGTAGATTTCATACAGCTCGTCAATCATAATCTGAAGACACTCTGGACTCTTGAAGAGGGTTGTTACATCACGGAAATTAATTCCGGGAATTGGGAAATCTGGAATACATCTCAGATTGTCAAGTAATGTTTTGTTGTTCATAATCAATGTGTTATATTTTTGTTTTTATTGTCTTGTTTCACGTGAAACGGTAATGCGGTTATCTGCCAAGGAGCACTAATAATACATTTATGTCGCTTGGCGAAACTCCAGGAATACGACTTGCCTGTGCCAATGTTTCAGGATTGATTTTACTTAATTTCTGTCTTGCTTCGGTTGACAGTTGTTGCATCTCAGTATAATTGAATCGTCCTTTTATTTTTATGTTTTCCAGTCGGTGCATTTTATCTGCCACCACCTTTTCTCTTTCGATGTAACCTTTATATTTTATGCGAATTTCGGCCGCTTCGATAATTTCTTCTTTTCGGTTTTCGATTTTATCGAGTCTTTCCTTTAATTCAGGCACGATATCTGAAAGCACATTAATATTAAGTTGCGGACGACTAACCAACTCAACCAGTTTGCATCCGCCTCGACTAAGTGGGGTAGTGCCAACACTCTCAAGTTTTGAATTGATGTCTTTCGCCTTTATGGCAAAATTATTGCAGAACTCCTCGATTTCTTCGATGTTTTTCTTTTTCTGCTGCCACCATTCATAGCGGTTGGTTTTCACCAGACCTATATTATAAGCACGCTCTGTAAGTCGTGCATCGGCATCATCCTGTCTTAAAAGTATGCGGTATTCTGCCCTTGATGTAAACATGCGATATGGTTCATCAACGCCTTTTGTTACCAAGTCATCGATTAAAACACCAATATAACTCTCGTCGCGGTGCATCACAAACGGCTCCCCGCCATGGCAGCGGATGGCAGCATTAGCACCTGCCACCAAACCCTGGCCGCCAGCCTCCTCATAACCGGTGGTTCCGTTTACCTGTCCTGCAAAGAACAGACGTGGAATAATCTTCGATTCCAACGAATGATATAATTGTGTTGGGTCGAAGAAATCGTACTCTATTGCATAACCCGGTCTGTACACTTTTAGGTCTCTGAAAGCAGGAACCTTTCTCAGTGCTTCAATCTGCACCTCCATAGGAAGTGATGATGAGAAACCGTTTAGATACATCTCATTTGTGTCAACACCCTCCGGTTCCAAGAATAGCGGATGCTGTTCCTTGTCAGGGAATGTCATAAGCTTCGTTTCCACCGACGGACAGTAACGTGGTCCGATACTCTGTATCTGTCCGTTATAGAGTGGAGAATCCGCCATTCCACCGAGCAAAGTCTGGTGCACCTCCTTGTTTGTGTTGCATGTCCAGCAAGGCAGTTGCTTGAGCACCCTCTTGTCAGCCATATAACTGAACTGGTGAAAATCCAGTTCACCATCCTGCACCTCCATCAAACTGAAGTCAACCGAACGCTTATCTATGCGCACAGGAGTACCCGTTTTCATTCTGTCGGCCTTAATGCCGTGGCGTGTAATGCTCTCAGTGAAATTTTTTACCGCTGGTTCTGCTATTCGTCCGCCCTCAACCTTCTTTCTGCCAATGTGCATCAGTCCGTTGAGGAATGTTCCAGCAGTGATTACCGTACATCCCGCCAGTAGCTCAACACCCCAGACGGTGCGCACACCTACGGCCTCGCCATTCTCAACCAGCAGTTCCTCTGCCTGGTCTTGCCAAATGTCCAGATTGTCGGTGTTGTCGAGGATTTTTCGCCATTCCCAGATAAATTTCTCCCTGTCGCATTGTGCTCTTGGGCTCCACATTGCCGGACCCTTAGAGCGGTTCAGCATGCGAAACTGTATGGCTGTGGCATCGGTTACTATACCCATGCCGCCACCCAGAGCATCTATTTCTCTTACGATTTGTCCTTTGGCAATGCCACCAACGGCTGGATTACACGACATCTGTGCAATCTTGTTCATATCCATTGTAACCAAACATGTTTTTGCGCCCATGTTTGCCGCAGCCATGGCAGCCTCACAACCGGCATGGCCGCCACCAATGACTAATACATCGTATTTAAGTATCATCTTTTTGTATATCTCTGTAAATGAATAATCCGTTACAAAATTACAAAAACTTATTGAATAAAAGACTATCTTTTTTCAAATCAATCAAAGAAGTGGTGTTGATAGCACCAAAACAAGTTGAATTGGTTTGCAAAGAGATAGGTTTTGCAATGCTAAATGATAGGTTTTGAAGACCAAAACAACTTGTTTTGCAGCAGTGACGATAGTGACGACACGAAAAAGTTCGTCACTTTACTAAACCAATTGATAATCAACGTGTTAAATAGCAAAATGACGTTTTTGCTGAAAATACATAAAATCATTTGTGATTATCTATGGAAATACTTAATCTTTTATAAGTTGTTGATATAGAGTGTAATGGGCAGTTGTGGCAAGTTTTTGTTTTCAAAAATAAAGCATACTTACCATGCAAATCACACGTTGATGTTTCTAAGGTTACAAACATTTTGTGATATGTAGCATTTTATTGAAATAAACCATGAAAACGCAGTTGAAGGAATATTTTTGTCAGGAAATGCTTTGCATTATCATTAAATTATATTAATTTTGCCGAATATATTCCGTGTGCGTACCTATATTATGGGATTTAAGTTATCGCATCACATTACAATTTATCAACTTTTAGCTAAGCAGAAAAACAACATTTATAAATAATTTAATTTTTTAATTTCAATCAATTATGTGGTTATTTAATTCATCAATTGGTCGTAAGGTTGTAATGTCGGTTACCGGTATTGCGCTTATCCTGTTCCTCACATTCCATATGTGCATGAACCTGGTTGCGCTCTTCTCAGGTGACGCTTACAACATGATTTGCGAATTCCTTGGTGCCAACTGGTATGCCCTCGTGGCTACAGCCGGACTGGCAGGCTTGGCAGTGCTTCACATTGTTTACGCATTCATCCTGACTGCGCAAAACCGTAAGGCTCGTGGCGAAAACCGCTATGAGGTGACAGCATGTAACTCTAAGGTAGAGTGGGCATCACAGAACATGCTCGTACTCGGTATCATCGTAGTACTGGGTCTGTTGCTCCACTTGTTTAACTTCTGGTACAACATGATGTTTGCAGAGCTTCTGCACGAGCCATGGCTAGGCGGTCTGTATGCTACAGACGGTTACGGCTACATCATGCAGACATTTGCTAATCCTATTTACGTTGTTCTCTACATCGTATGGTTGGCAGCTCTTTGGTTCCACCTCACACACGGTTTCTGGAGTGCTCTTCAGACTCTGGGTTGGAATGGCAAGACATGGTTCTGCCGTTGGAAGGTTATCGGCATTGCTTACACAACACTGCTGATTCTCGGCTTCCTCGTTGTTGTATTGTGGTTTGCTGCTAAGGCTTGGTGCTGCGGAGCTTGCTGCTAAATTGTTAATTTAGGTTGTAAGGTTGTAAGGTTGTAAGGTTGTAAGGTTGTAAGGTTGTAAGGAACCTCCAAACCTCAGAACCTCCAAACCTGAAAGCGAAGCGACCTCAAAAATAAAATAAAATGGCTAAGACATTAAATTCAAGGATTCCAGAAGGCCCAGTGGCCGAAAAATGGACCAACTATAAGGCTCACCAGCGCTTGGTGAACCCAAAGAATAAGCTGAAGCTCGACGTTATCGTGGTAGGTACTGGTTTGGCTGGTGCTTCTGCTGCTGCCTCACTTGGTGAGATGGGCTTCAACGTTTACAACTTCTGCATTCAGGACTCTCCACGCCGCGCTCACTCTATCGCTGCTCAGGGAGGTATTAATGCTGCTAAGAACTATCAGAACGACGGCGACTCTGTTTATCGTCTGTTCTACGATACAGTAAAGGGTGGTGACTATCGTGCTCGCGAGGCTAACGTTTACCGTTTGGCTGAGGTTTCTAACGATATCATCGACCAGTGTGTGGCTCAGGGTGTTCCTTTCGCTCGCGAGTACGGCGGTATGCTTGCCAACCGTTCATTCGGTGGTGCTCAGGTGTCTCGTACATTCTATGCAAAGGGTCAGACAGGTCAGCAGCTTCTGCTCGGTGCTTACTCTTCACTCAGTGCTCAGGTTAAGACTGGTAAGGTCAAGCTTTACACACGTTATGAGATGGAAGACGTAGTAATCGTTGACGGTCGTGCTCGTGGTATCATCGCAAAGAACCTTGTTACAGGTAAGCTCGAACGCTTCAGCGCCAATGCTGTTGTTATCGCTACCGGTGGTTATGGTAACACATACTTCCTTTCTACAAACGCTATGGGATGTAACTGTACAGCTGCTGTTCAGTGCTACCGCAAGGGTGCTTACTTTGCAAACCCATCATACGTTCAGATTCACCCAACATGTATCCCTGTTCACGGCGACAAGCAGTCTAAGCTTACTCTGATGTCAGAGTCACTCCGTAACGACGGTCGTATCTGGGTGCCAAAGAAGATTGAGGATGCTAAGAAGCTCCAGTCAGGCGAAATCGAGGCATGGGATATTCCAGAGGAAGACCGTGACTACTATCTCGAGCGCCGCTATCCAGCATTCGGTAACCTCGTACCACGCGACGTTGCCAGCCGTGCAGCTAAGGAGCGTTGCGACGCAGGTTTCGGTGTAAACAACACTGGTTTGGCTGTGTTCCTCGACTTCTCTGAGTCTATCAACCGTCTTGGAGTAGACGCAATGAAGCAGCGTTATGGCAACCTCTTCGATATGTACGAGGAGATTACCGACGTTTATCCAGGCGACTTCGCTAAGGAAATCAACGGCGTTAAGTACTACAAGCCAATGATGATCTTCCCAGCTGTTCACTACACAATGGGTGGTATCTGGGTTGACTACGAGCTGATGACCACTATCCCTGGTCTGTTTGCTATCGGTGAGTGTAACTTCTCTGACCACGGTGCCAACCGTCTTGGTGCTTCTGCTCTTATGCAGGGATTGGCAGATGGTTACTTCGTATTGCCATACACCATCCAGAACTACCTCGCTGACCAGAGTCTGTGGGCACGCCTGTCTACCGATCTGCCAGAGTTTGAGGCAGCAGAGAAGGCTGTTCAGGCAGAGATCGACCGCCTGATGAACATCAAGGGTAAGCGCAGTGTTGACTCTATCCACAAGGAACTCGGTCTTATCATGTGGGACTATGTAGGTATGGGTCGTACAGCTGAGGGCTTGAAGACTGGTCTCGAGAAGATGAAGAAGCTCCGCAAGGTGTTCGACACAGAGCTCTTTATCCCTGGCACAAAGGAAGGTCTGAACATCGAGCTCGACAAGGCTATCCACCTGCGTGACTTCTTCACCATGGGTGAGCTTATTGCATACGACGCACTTCATCGTGAGGAGAGCTGTGGTGGTCACTTCCGTGAGGAGCACCAGACAGAAGAGGGTGAGGCTAAGCGTAACGATGCCGACTTCTTCTACGTAGGCTGCTGGGAGTATCAGGGCACCGACGAGAAGGCTCCAGAGCTCATCAAGGAACCACTCGAGTATGAGGCAATAAAGGTACAGACACGTAATTATAAGAATTAAACAACATGGCTAAAAATATAAGTTTTACATTAAAATATTGGAAGCAGGATGGTCCTAAGGCTAAGGGCCACTTCGACGAGCGCGAGATGAAGAATATTCCGGACGATACATCGTTCCTCGAAATGCTCGACATCCTGAACGAAGAACTTATCAGCGAAGGTAAGGAACCATTCGTGTTCGATCATGACTGCCGCGAGGGTATCTGCGGTATGTGCTCACTCTATATCAATGGTCATCCACACGGCCCAGCAACAGGTGCTACTACCTGTCAGCTCTATATGCGCCGCTTCAACGATGGCGATGTAATCACTGTTGAGCCATGGCGCTCTGCTGCCTTCCCTGTAATCAAGGACTGTATGGTAGACCGCGGTGCATTCGACAAGATTATTCAGGCTGGTGGTTATACCACTGTTCGCACTGGTCAGGCTCAGGATGCTAACGCTATCCTCATTCCAAAGGAAGACGCAGACGAGGCTATGGACGCTGCAACATGTATCGGTTGCGGTTGCTGTGTAGCAGCATGTAAGAACGGTTCTGCTATGCTCTTCGTTTCATCTAAGGTTAGCCAGTTGGCACTGCTCCCACAGGGCCGTCCAGAGGCAGCACGCCGCGCTAAGGCAATGATTGCCAAGATGGACGAGCTGGGCTTCGGTAACTGTACCAATACCCGTGCTTGCGAGGCAGAGTGTCCAAAGAACGAGTCAATCGCTAACATCGCACGCCTGAACCGCGAGTTCTTGAAGGCTAAGTTGGCTGACTAATATTTTTAGGTTGTGAGGTTTTTAGGTTATAAGGTTTTGAATGTTTTCAAAGCCTTAGCTTGAAGACCTCACAATTTTTTGTAATAATCCAATCAAACATTATTATTTATGAAAAAACTATTTATATTACTTTTTGCTGTAGCTTTCGGGCTTAATGCGTATTCTCAGAATTTTGGACAACAAATGGGGCAAATGATGGGTGATGCAATAGTTTTAAAGACGCTAATAAATAATCCCAATCTGCAATCATACGACATGAAAAATTTCATGGCTTTTGTTAAAGCTGGAAGTGAATGTAATAATAAAGGAAAATATGGTGATGCTATGTCTCATTTTACAGAAGCATCTAAAATTATAAATCAGACTCGTGACCAGAATTTACGTAAACTCTATTATAATTATGGTTGGAGAGAAGAATTGGAAAAATGTTATAACCATGCTTACACACAGTATAAACTAGCTAATCCGTCATTACCTCAAACGAGTACATCAAATTCTTACTCAAATGGGGGATATAGTTCTGGGTCAGGTGGTTCTTATTCTGGTGGTTCTGTCGGAACCTATTCTGGTGGAACGGTTAATAACAATTCATCAGGAAACAATTCAAACTCTAGCAAATCTTATCAAAAGACAGCTCATCCACGTAAATGTGGAGCATGTTTGGGAAGTGGGAAATGTGGGACATGTAATGGAAATAGAACCTATAATCAAATGTCTTCAGGTGTTAAAACATGTCCAAGCTGTGGTGGAAGAGGTACTTGTGGAGCATGTAATGGTTTAGGTACTAATGGTGTTACCTATTATTAATCCGCTTTTCGTTCACGTGGATTTTTGTTCGTGCGGATTTGCTATCCGCACGCCATGAATATAAGCATTTCTAATGCGTACAACAACTATTTTGCATATTGCAAATACGATGGAATGGGCAAAAATAAATTGAGCCAATAGCACATAACCGCTATTGGCTCAATTTATAATCTTATGTGGCAATTATTATTGATTTAAAGATCTTTAAATAACAGCTAATAGAATTGCAGTAAGAACTCCTGACGAACCAAGAACTATGAGCTCTACTCCAGCCAAAGTGCCTGCAAATGGTGTTCCAGATACATAAGCATAATCAGCTTGTTTGCCTTTGCAATGTGGTAGAGCATAGTTAGGATTTTTAACGCCTTTGTAACTGTCAATTATGATGTCTGTGATGTAATTTGATACTGTAACCTTTGTAGCAGATTTTAATTCTTTATTTGTAGAATACTTAATTACTCCGCGAACAGTAAACGGAGTTTGCTCTTTAGTATATTTTCTGCTCAGCCCTTTTTCGAATCTTTCTTTATTTCCAGTAGTTGGGTCAATAAATCGGCCGCGGCTTTGAAAACCATCTGGTTGTATCAATGATTTAACAAACATGGTATTTAGATTTTTCCATGTGCACAATACTCTTTTTGACTCTGGAGCTATCATCAAAGCATTTTCTTGGGTAACGCTATTAAGTGACCCAATAATCCCTCCGTTGTTGTAAATAAATGAGTTTTCTCCATCCACATAGATCGCTTCGCTTGTCTTGTTGTGGATAACTAGTACCAGGTTCTTGCTCTCCATTGCCAGTTCCACCTTTACATTGTCGTCTTCATATAGTTGCGAACCGTCATTAGCAAAATAGCAGTATGCTCCTACACGTTTGGCAGATGCTCCTAAAACAAGGACAAAAAGTCCTATTATCAATAATATTCTTCTTTTCATAATTATTAATTTGTGATTATTTGTTTTGTTAATCGGCTACAGGACGTATTGGTAAACCGGAGTTTTTGAAATGGGTGTGTGCACAATTTGACCAAAAGCTATCATACATTCTTGCATTATCATCACTGTCACCCGAAGACGACCAGAAGTATGCTCCGCTAGTAGTGCTTTTTAACTCTGTATCCACATAATAACCAGAACATGGTAAATAAATGCTTTTGCCTGAAGGTCCAACAATATTATATCCTATAGTACGAGTTCTGTATTTGCCGTCAATATAGACTTTCCCGTGCACAGCAGTTTTTGTGCATGATGTAACAAATTCATCTATTTCTTCTTTAGTTGGCATTCTCCATCCTTTGCCCCATTTAACTGTTGCAACATCATCCGACGATTTCAAAACACAATACCATTCTCCATATTTTATAAATTTACCATTAATGGCGTCGAGCCAAGTGTAATTATCCCAAGTATAAGAGTCTTTCGTGAACGTTTCACCCCAAGCATAATAACCTCCAATGTTCTCAGGGGTAGATGCTCCGACATTGCATGTGGCCCATTTTACACTTAGACCAAGATCAACGGCCTCATGCCCATTTATTTCATAATTTCCGTTTGGTAATAGTGTTTGTGTGACATTTTCCTTTTCATCATCTTCTTCATCATCTCCACTACTACAAGCCTGAAAAGTTAAGATGAAAAATCCAATTAACAGGAAGAACATTATCTGCAAAAATGGAGTGTGTATCTTTGTGTTATTTTTCATATATCCTAAAAGCTTTTTAAATAGTTTTCTTTTAATGAGGTCGTGTCTGTTACTTTTGATACGACCTCATGGAATTATCCTTATTGGTTTATTAAAAAAGGAATGACAAACCAAGTGTAAAATAATCGCTTGTATGTTCTTTATCGAATTTGAAATCGTTAAAATTCCATTCATATCCGGCAGTTACAGCTACGGATTTACCCAAAGCCAAACCAATGCGTGGATTTAAGTAAAGACCAAAACTGCTATCACTTTCTTCTCCCCATACTTTTACAGTAGTTGTATAGGTTTTTTTGTTAGAACCGTAACCGATGGTTTTAGTGACTTCTTTTGTTCCTGTTACCATTTCATACGAACTGCTAGAATATTGGACACCTCCTCTTGCTTCAATATAAAATGATTCGGCCAACCAATAACGACCATTGTAGCCCATGCTAAGCGACCATGAACTGTTGTTTTTTAAGTAATCGGTTTCATCCCCTTTTGCATAGTTGAATCCTAAATTGAAATGATTTGCTACAAGGTCTAATCCTAAACCCCATCCATCTTCTACAAATAAATAAGAAAAATCCCAGCTGGAGTTGATTTTGTCTTCTTTTTTAGCCCCTTGTTCCTGTGTGCCTGCTATTGAGGTTTTTGAAACTTTTTTTGTTGTTGTAACTTGTTCGTTGCTGTTTCCTACAAATACTTGTGCGTTGATTGCTGACGTTGACAGGCACATTACAAATGCCAATAAAAATAATTTTTTCATAATTTTGTTGTGAATGAAAAAAGGCGCAGCCATCCGTAATTGTTTTACTTCGGGGCTACCGCCAAGTGGCCTTCTCACAAACAAGTACGAACAGTCCACGCCCAGACGGCGTGAACCTTCAGTCAACTTGTCCTCGTGAGAAATAATTGGCGGTAATTTCGAAGTGAGAACAAGAG
>X430_Giraffe__coassemble_141_pt1 | contig 16271 bp, 14 predicted proteins | sample X430_Giraffe__metabat2_high_PE_008 | metagenome-assembled genome bin X430_Giraffe
GACAATAACAAAACAGAATAATTAAATATAAAAAAGATGACAAAAGCTGATATTATTCTCAACATTGTAGAGAAAACAGGTCTTCCAAAGAAAGACGTGGCTACCACTATTGAGGCTCTTATGGAAGAAATCAGAGTAAGTTTAGGCGAAAGAAAGGAAGATGTATTCCTTCGTGGTTTCGGCAGTTTCATTGTTAAGCACCGCGCACAGAAAACAGCCCGCAACATCTCTAAGAACACTACTATGATTATTGACGCACATGATTTCCCTGCGTTCAAGCCAGCCAAGAACTTCATTGAAATGATGAAATAATCAAATAAATATATAATTACAATTTAAAAATTCTTGAACTATGCCAAACGGAAAAAAGAAGAAGGGCCACAAGATGGCTACTCACAAGCGCAAGAAGAGACTTAGAAAGAACAGACATAAGAGCAAGAAGTAAGATTCTTAACTCTGTTCCGTAAGAAGAGAAAGAAAATGAAAGGAGTGTGTCGATAAAGTCTGTATAAGATTTAGACACACCCTTTCTGTTTATTAGAGAATCATTAAGAGAAAAAATGACAAGCGAAGTAATCATTGACGTCCAGCCCAAAGAAATCTCTATAGCACTGCTTGAGGACAAGAATCTGGTGGAATATCAGGTTGAGCCCAAGTCGGCTTCATTTACTGTGGGCAACATCTATGCGGCAAAAGTCAGAAAGCTTATGCCAGGACTAAACGCTTGTTTCGTTGACGTTGGTCATGAGCGCGATGCGTTCCTTCACTATCTCGACTTAGGTTCTCAGTTTTGCTCTTACGAAAAGTATCTTAAACAAGTACAAAGCGACAGAAAAAAACTTTATCCAATAAGCAAAGCATCAAGGTTGCCTGATATGCCAAAGGAAGGCAGTGTTCAGACATCGCTAAAAGTGGGACAAGAGATATTGGTACAAGTTGTTAAGGAACCAATATCAACAAAAGGTCCACGTCTGACATGTGAACTTAGTTTCGCAGGACGTTTCCTTGTGCTTATACCTTTCAATGATAAAGTTTCTGTATCATCCAAAATTAAAAAGGGCGAAGAAAGAGCCAGGCTCAAACAACTCATACAGAGCATCAAGCCTAAAAACTTCGGAGTCATAGTACGTACATCTGCAGAAGGCAAAAAAGTGGCAGAGCTGGACAGCGAGCTTAAGATATTGCTTAAGCGCTGGGAGGACGCAATAACAAAATTCCAGAAGACCACCAACCGTCCGCAAATTGTATTCGAAGAGACAGGCAGGGCCGTGGCAATGATACGCGACTTGTTCAATCCTACATACGACGGGATTTATGTCAACGATGAGGAAATATTCAATCAAGTGAAGGATTATGTTGGACTTATCGCTCCTGATAAGTCTGGCATAGTGAAACTATATGAAGGGAAAGTGCCTATCTATGACAATTTCAACGTCACAAAACAAATAAAGTCAGGTTTTGGCAAAACAGTTAACTACAAGCGAGGCGCCTATCTTATCATAGAGCATACCGAGGCACTTCATGTAGTGGATGTGAACAGTGGCAACAGAACACGCTCAGAAAACGGCCAAGAGGCTAACGCATTGGAGGTAAACCTCGGTGCAGCAGATGAACTTGCCAGACAATTACGCCTACGCGACATGGGAGGAATAATCGTCGTAGACTTTATTGACATGAATCTGGCAGAGGACAGACAATTGCTATATGAGCGCATGTGCAAGAACATGCAGAAAGACAGGGCACGCCATAACATACTACCCCTGTCTAAATTCGGATTGATGCAGATTACACGCCAGCGTGTCAGACCTGCTATGGATGTAAATGTGGAAGAGACATGCCCCACTTGCTTTGGACGCGGTAAGATTAAGTCAAGCATATTATTTACAGACCAGTTAGAGAGTAAGATTGACCAGTTAGTCAACAAAATAGGCATTAAAAGATTTAGCCTGCATGTGCACCCCTATGTGGCTGCATACATCAACCAAGGTATTGTTTCACTGAAACGTAAATGGCAATTAAAATATGGTTTAGGAATCAATATCATTTCTTCACAGAAGATGGCTTTCTTGCAATATGAGTTTTATGACAAGAAAGGCGAGTTTATTGATATGCAGGAAGAAATTGAAACTAAGTAAAAAAATACGGGGACACAAAAAAAATGTCTCCGTATTTTTTTGTTTATACCGATATTTTTTGTTTATTTTGCATTATATAAGTAACTTATTTTTTATGTCTACAATCGAGATTATTTTTTGGATCTGTATAGTAATTGTCTTCTATACATACATTGGATATGGTATCATATTATTTGCGGCCGTCAAAGTAAAACGCGCATTCTGCAAATCTAAGCAAGAGGCAGACTTTTTCGAGCCTGTTGATGTCACTTTAATGATTTGCGCCTACAACGAGCAAGACATCGTGGAAATGAAAATGGATAACACGAATAGCCTTGATTATCCCAAAGACAAACTGCATGTGGTTTGGGTAACAGACGGAAGCACCGATTCTACAAATGAGAAGTTGTCCCACTACCCTAATGTGAAGGTACTTTATAGTCCTGAGCGCAAAGGAAAGACTGCGGCTATAAATCGAGGAATTAAACTTGTAGATACAAGCTTAATCATAATGACAGACGCAAACACAATCATCAACCCTGAGGCAGTAAAGGAAGTGGTAAAACTCTTCCAAGACCCAAAGGTTGGATGCGTAGCAGGTGAAAAGCGAGTAATGTCAAGACATGAAGGACAGGCAGCTGCCGAAGGCGAGGGCTTATACTGGAAATATGAGAGCACCCTTAAGAAATGGGATAGCGAATTGTATTCTGCCATGGGAGCTGCCGGAGAGTTTTGTGCCATACGCAAGGAACTATATCAGGAAATGCCAGAAGACACATTATTAGACGATTTCATAGTATCTATGCAAATGGTAGACAGAGGTTATCGCATTGCCTACACCGATAAAGCATACGCCATGGAGTATGGTTCGGCTGATTTCCAGGAGGAATCAAAACGCAAACGCCGCATCGCGGCTGGCGGTCTCCAAAGCATCTGGCGCTTACGCCACATGCTCAATCCATTTAGACAACCTGTTGTAGCATTCCAATACATCTCTCACCGAGTACTCCGATGGAGCATCACTCCTATTGCATTAATTTCACTTATACCACTCAACGTAGCTTTGGTATTTGGAAAAGCAGGCTCTATTTATACCATAATTTGGATTCTTCAAATTTTATTCTATGCAGCAGCATTGCTAGGATACATATTTGCCTGCAAAGGACGGAAAAACAAAATACTCTATATTGCATATTATTTCCTCTTCATGAATATCAATGTATTCAGAGGCATGGCATACCTTTGCAAAAACAAAAACAAAGGCGCATGGGAAAAAGCGAAAAGAGGATAGAATAAAATATATTTGCTTTTTTATAGTATTTACAATAATTTTTCGTATCTTTGTCGATAGTAAAATAATCTGTTATAATGAATCAAGACGAGCGCGAACTTCTTATCCAGAAAATAGCTGAGGCTAATCAAAAGGTTCTTAAGGCAAATACCGAAAGGGATGAAGCCTTTAAAAACTTGCAGAGTACGAGAAGATTACACACGAAGCAGAGAATGCGAGTCGTATGAAATCTCTTTTCCTTGCAAACATGAGCCATGAAATACGCACTCCGCTCAATGCGATAGAGGGATTTGCCAGAATCATGGCAGAAACCGATTCGCAAGAAGAACGCATGCAGTTTCTTGAGATTATTGAAAGCAACAACAATCGTCTTCTCAACCTCATTAACGAAATTCTTGACCTTTCAAGAGTGGAAAGCGGTGAGTTGGTATTCAAGAAAGAGGACACCGACCTCAACGACTTATTCAGTAGCATTAAGCACATATTCAAGTTCAGATGTAATGAACATGTCAGTTTGGTATGGCAAAAGCCAACCGTTACTGTAACATTTAACACCGACCGCAACCGCTTGATGCAGGTTTTCTCAAACCTTATAAGCAACTCTCTGAAGCACACCACTAATGGCCACATTGAATATGGGTATAAATTGATAGAAAACAGCCGCGAGATAGAGTTCTTCGTTAGTGACACAGGCACGGGAATTGCTCCTGAGCATTTAGACAGCATTTTCCATACATACATGTCGCAAGATGCCGAGACCATGAACAATGGCTATGGTCTTGGATTGCCACTTTGCAAAATTATTATTGAGAAAATGGGTGGCAGCATCTCTGTTGAGTCAACACTCGGCATGGGTTCAAAATTTACCTTCACGCTTCCTTTCGAAGGCACTATTGGAGGCATCACAAAAAACACTCGCATCACAACCAACTCAAGGTCTGTTCGTGTAAGCACCCAGACTAATGTCGGCAACATAAAACTCATACTTGTTGCAGAGGATGAGGATAGCAATTACGAATTGGTTAAGATAGTGTTATCAAAGAGATACAAACTTTTAAGAGCCAGAAATGGTATTGAGGCTGTTACCTTAAACGAGGAAGAGAAGCCCGACCTGATACTTATGGATATTAGGATGCCAGAGATGAATGGCCTGGATGCAACCCGCATAATCAAGGAAATAAATCACAACACACCTGTTATAGCACTTAGTGCCTATGCCTTCGAGGAAAATATACAAGAAGCGAAGGCTGCTGGCTGCGACGAATTCCTTGCTAAGCCGTTCAGAGTTGAAGACTTGATTGATTTAGTTAGAAGGTATCTTAAAGATTAGTCATGGGCAAACTTGCTGTATATAAATATACCACTATGATGTTTCTCATCATCCAGATGATTTCAACCATCTTTACCTTGGTTGGATTATTTGGCGGAGATGTCACTCCTGTTGGAAATACAGCAAGAGCCATGTTAGTCTACATTCTGCCCATCTTAATTATTGCCAATGCTATATTATTAGCCTACTGGCTTATCACAAGGAAATGGATATGGGCATCCATTCCCTTTCTCACCCTGCTCTGTTGCATACCATATATCAGCACTATATATCAGTTTGGAGAATATCCAAGCGACAGCGATGCCAGACAAGGCATAAAGATTGCGACATATAATGTTGCTGCTTTCGGGCGCGAGACATCAGGGTTTATGGCTTTAGATATCCTTGCTGAGATGAAAAGGCAAAAGGTAGATGTGCTCTGCTTGCAAGAATATTCAGATGTTTGTGGTGACAAGAGAAACTCCGTATCATACAAGGAGTATTTCCCTTATATGTCATTTGGCAAACAAGACATGGTTATTTACAGTCGTTATCCAATAACCGAGTCAAAAGCAATTCCTTTTGACAATACAAACAATAGTGCCATGTGGGCCAACATAGATGTAAACGGCAAAAATATAAGGGTGTTCAATGTTCACCTTGAGACAACAGGTTTTAACAGGACACTAAGAAAAGCCCAGAAAATGGCAGAACAAGGACTAACCATTGAAAACAATAAACTTCTAAGCAGCATATACGACAACTACACCCTTGGCATGATTACAAGGGCCGGACAAGCAAATATTGTAGCAAGAGAAAAGCAGCAAACAGATATACCGTCGGTAGTCTGCGGCGATTTCAACGATGTGCCATACTCTTACGTCTATAATACGATGCTTGGCGATATGGTAGATAGTTTTAAGGAATGTGGAAGCGGATGGATGTACACATACAGAGGCAATAAAAAATTCAGGATAGACTACATCTTCCATGACAAGTCATTAAAGGGAATATGTTATTACAAACAAGAAATGACCTATTCCGACCACTATCCTGTGTTTCTGAAACTGTCGCTTTAGTATTGTTTTAGTCCCAAGAGAGTTAAAGCCAATCAACCTAATTTAGTCTCCTCCTCATATAATTGCTCAAATATCACTCGCAACGCACTTGGATTGGCAATGGTGTTGCGCACTTCATTAAGCTTGCGCTCATTATCAGACCCAGGTATCCACAAGCGAATATACCCATTTACGGAATACTTATTCAACAGATGCTCCCGGAAACGCATCCACTGATGTTCCTTATCAAGGTCTGAATAGTTAGACAGGCCATACTGCACTGTACGCCTAAAAACCACTTCGGGATCAAGGTCACGGTCAGCCTCTGCCACAATCTTTCCATATATACTGCGCGGAGCATGAGAAGCCGATGCGCGATGGTCTTCTATAGCCTCACGCATAACCTTTATCTGGTCTTGTGTAAACCATCTGCGAAGCCTTGCATCAGCAGCCAGTATCTTTCCACCTGTAATATGATGAACAGCACGAGGCCCCGACATCCCAATATCGTGATATGCAGCAATTGCATACACCATATTGATGTCTGCACCTGTAGTACGCGCCAAATCCAAGGAGCGTTTGATGACACGTGTCACATGACTAAGATCATGAGCCTTGTCAAAACTTGCATACTGTGGTAGAATGGAGGTCTCTACGAATTCAACTAAATCAAGGCTTGCAGTATTGACAATCATACGTTTTAGGGAATTATTTTTGCAAATATACGTATTTATGTTTACTTTTGCAAATTGTAAATAATAAAAAAACAATGGCAAACAACAATATTATCCAAAATTCACCTAAGGCATGGCTTTTAGCCGCACGTCCAAAGACTCTTAGCGGGGCAGCTGTCCCTGTAATGATAGGCACCGCATTGGCGTATACTGACTCTTTTGGATACGAAGGCGACGTATTCAACGGGCTGCCAGCTGTCTTATGCTTCCTTTTTGCGTTCATCATGCAGATTAACGCAAACTTCATAAACGACTTTTTTGATTACATCAAAGGCACAGACAATGTAGAGACACGACTGGGTCCAAGAAGAGCATGCGCTCAAGGATGGATAAGCATAGAAGCCATGAAACGTGCCATTGCCCTTACCACCTGTATAGCATGCGCTGTAGGACTGCCTTTAATATTCTATGGTGGTCTGGAAATGATTCTTGTAGGAATAATATGTGTTGTCTTTTGCTTTCTCTACACCACCCACTTGTCATATATGGGATTTGGCGACGTTCTTGTTGTGCTGTTCTTCGGCATCGTGCCAGTATGCATTCCATACTACATACAATTACACACATGCACATGGCAGACATTCCTTGCCTCACTGGCATGCGGCATTGTTATCGATGCGCTCTTGATTGTCAATAACTACCGCGACCGCGACACCGACCGCGACGCTGGCAAGCAAACCATCATTGTGAGATGGGGAGCAAAGGCAGGACAAATTATTTATCTCGGAACAGGCATCACAGCCTGCCTCATCGGCATTATCTTCTGGATAAACGGACATGTCTTAGCTTTCATCATGCCGTTCATTTATTTGATAATGCACTATTTCACATATCTGAAAATAAAGCGCATCGATCGCGGCAAGGCACTGAACATGTGTCTGAGCGATACGGCGCGCAATATTCTCATTTACGGACTTACCGTTACAATTGGAGTAATTCTGGTTTAAAGAAATAGCAATAAATACCAGCAAACAGGATTATAAGCACCAAAACAATTATTGTGCGCACAATACATCCTGCTACTTTTTTGACGATAACCACACCAATGATTATCAGCAACAATATTGCTATATAGTAATATATATTCTCCATTACTTCTATTTAAACATCATTCTGAATTGTGTTGGAATCATTGTCTCAAATTCCATCGGTTCATGAGTAACAGGATGCTCAAAACATAGCAAGTAAGCATGCAGACATAATCGATGAAGAGGGTCATCTCCATTACCATATTTCACATCGCCACATACAGGATGGCCCATATCAGAAGAGTGAACTCTTATCTGATTCTTTCGTCCTGTCTCAAGCTTAAACTCCACAAGAGAGTGGTCTGTTGTGCGGTTTAACACTCTATAATGGGTCACGGCATACTTGCCTCCATTGTCAACTGGTGAAGAATATGTAACATAAGCCTTATTATCCTTCAGCCAGTTAGCTATTGTGCCCTCATCGTTTGCCATTTCACCGCTCACCACAGCCACATACCTGCGGTCATATACTATATCCTGCCAGTTATGCTCAAAAATCTGCTCTGTCTCTATATCTTTGGCATAAACCATTAGTCCACTGGTATCACGGTCAAGTCTGTGCACCACATGTGCGCGGCATTTCTGGCGCGACTTATGAAAATAGTCGTCAAGCACTGACTTTACATTCAGCGAAGAGTGTCCAGCTGCCATTGAGAGTATGCCCACATTTTTTTCCACAACTACAAGCCAGCGGTCCTCATACACAATCTTCACATAACGGCTCTTGAATCCCTGCTGATTGCGCTTTGTCTTGCTCACCGCCACCTTCATACCTGGCTGCAACATAAAGTCAAACTGAGTAACAGTCTTTCCATTTACCTTTACTCCCCTGCCCTGCAATGTAGCTTTTATCTTTGAACGGCTCTCCTTGACTGTTGCCAATAGAAACTCCAGCAGTCCGCACTCGCGGTCTGCCACAAAATGAGCGTAATCACCCTCACGGTTAAACTGACTATTGTATCTCATCGGTTATTCTATTTATCTGTTCCTTGATATTTTGTTGTTCTTTTCATTATGTCATTCACCTTGTTTATCTCGAGGAATGAAGTACCGCCACCCTCTCCCAGGCTGCCACTAAGATATGCCACCTTGTCTTCATCCAATATATATCCTTTCTGGCGAAGCATGCGTACTGACGCCACAAACAGTTCTTGCTGTGATATCTGTTCTTTCTGATATACAGGAGTAATGCCATAACTCAGATTCAGCCATCGCTGCAATTTCTCATTATAGCAGATAGCAAGCACTGGCGTAGGTCCTCTGAATGCGGCAAGGTTGCGCGCTGTCTGTCCAGTTGCGCTATCGGTGATTATTCCTTTCACTCCCAGTTTCTCTGTTGCCAAAATAGCGCTATGGGCCATAAACTCTCTTACGTCGGCGTCATTACCCATCTCTATCACAATATCGTTCTCTCTAAGTTTATCTTTCTCCGCCTGCTCAGCAATTTGGGCCATTGTCTTAACAGCCTCTATCGGATATTTTCCTGTTGCGGTTTCCCCGGAGAGCATCAGTGCGTCTGTGCGATAGTAAATGGCGTTTGCAATATCCGTTACCTCTGCTCGTGTTGGGCGTGGATTATCTATCATCGTATGGAGCATCTGTGTGGCTACTATTACAGGTTTCTTTGCCTTCACACACTTTCTTATGAGATTACGCTGTATGCCTGGAATACACTCTATTGGCACCTCTATTCCAAGGTCACCACGGGCAATCATTATTCCATACGATGCTTCTAATATCTCATCAATATTATCTACACCTTCCTGATTTTCTATCTTTGATATAATCTTTATATCGCTTCCACGAGCATCGAGAATATCCTGGACAGCCTTCACATCGGCCGCGTTGCGGACAAATGAATGGGCAATAAAGTCAATATCCTCGTCAATAGCAAGGTTAATATTAATTATATCCTTATCTGTGAGTGCAGGCAAATCTATGTGTACACCTGGCACGTTAACGCTTTTCTTAGACCCGAGCACACCGTCGTTCTGCACCTGTGCTATAACAGCAGGTCCGTTAATGCCAATCACTCGCATTGACAATGCTCCGTCATCAAACAAAATCTCGTCGCCCTCATGCACATCATCAGCAAAGTTCACATAAGTAAGGTTCACTATATCATGCTCACTTTCTATCTCTGGGCGTCCGAATATCTTCACTACATCACCTGTTTTGTATACAATCGGTGCCTTACAGGCTGTTGTTCTAACCTCTGGTCCTTTTGTGTCAATCAGTATACCAATATGTCGTGACACCTTGCGGACATTGCTAATTATCTCGCGGATTCCTTCTGGGGTGGCATGTGCTGTATTCATACGCACCACGTTCATGCCCGCGTTAAACAAATCCTGAATAAATTCCTTACTGCATCGTCTGTCACTTATCGATGCCACAATCTTTGTCTGCTTCATATATGTCCGTGTTTATCTTTATACTCTAATATCTTGCAAAGATACTGCATTTTTGCGACATGGCAAATAAAAAGCAGGCAAACATAACGTCTGCCTGCTCCTCTATCTATTTAGTTTTGAAAGAAAAGAAGTCATTAAAACTCCTTTGTCATTTCACGACACTCATCGTTAATCTTCTTTGCAAAGTCTTCCATAGTCATAACACACTGCTCACCGCCACCCTGTGGACGTACTGCTACAGTGCCATCAGCCTGCTCCTTCTCACCAACGATAAGCATGTATGGAATACGCTTCAACTCGTTGTCGCGCACCTTACGGCCAATCTTCTCATTACGCGCATCAACAGTAGCACGAACACCAACAGTGTCGAAATACTTAGCCACCTTTGCCGCATAGTCGTTGTATTTCTCTGAGATAGGCAGGATTGCCACCTGGTCTGGTGTGAGCCACAATGGGAAGTGACCTGCTGTATGCTCGATAAGAACAGCGCAGAAACGCTCCATTGAACCGAATGGCGCACGGTGAATCATAACAGGAGTCTTCTTTGTGTTGTCCTCGTCTGTATACTCAAGCTGGAAACGCTTTGGCAGGTTGTAGTCTACCTGAATAGTACCCAACTGCCAACGGCGACCGATAGCATCTTTAATCATGAAGTCGAGCTTAGGACCATAGAATGCAGCCTCGCCTGTCTCAACCTTTGCAGGCAAGCCCTTCTCCTGACAAGCCTCAACGATTGCTCTCTCTGCCAATGCCCAATCCTCATCTGAGCCTACATACTTATCATGATTATTTGGATCGCGCAAAGATATCTGTGCCTCAAAGTTAAAGCCGAAAGCTGTAAGCACAATATCAATAATCTCCATTACATTGAGGAACTCCTGCTTAACCTGATCTGGACGGCAGAAGATATGAGCATCGTCCTGTGTAAATGAGCGCACGCGAGTAAGACCGTGAAGCTCACCGCTCTGCTCATAGCGGTATACAGTACCAAACTCAGCCAAACGCAAAGGCAGGTCCTTGTAAGAACGTGGCTTCCAACCGAACACCTCGCAGTGGTGAGGACAGTTCATTGGTTTCAGCATGTACTCTTCGCCCTCCTCTGGTGTTGTGATAGGACGGAATGAGTCCTTACCATAGTGAGCATAGTGACCTGATGTTATGTAAAGGTTCTTATTACCGATATGCGGAGTGATTACCTCTTTGTAACCGTAACGAGTCTGAACCTTGCGCAAGTGGTCCTGCAGACGAAGGCGAAGCTCTGTACCCTTTGGCAACCAAATAGGCAAACCCTTGCCCACCTTCTCTGAGAACATAAACAGTTCCATCTCCTTACCAATCTTACGGTGGTCACGCTTCTTAGCCTCCTCAATCATCAAGAGATACTCGTCAAGCATTGACTTCTTTGGGAAAGATATACCGTAAAGACGCTGCATCTGCTCGCGCTCAGCATCACCACGCCAGAAAGCGCCAGCCACACTTGTCAGTTTTATTGCCTTGATAGCGCCTGTGTTCATAAGGTGAGGACCTTTACAAAGGTCTGTGAAAGCACCCTGTGTATAGGTTGTAATTGAGCCATCCTCAAGGTCCTGCTCAATGTGCTCGCACTTATATGTCTGTCCGGCAGCAGCAAACTCCTTCAGGGCATCGGCCTTTGACACCTCTTTACGAACCACTGGTTCCTTCTTGCCAGCCAGTTCTTTCATCTTAGCCTCAATCTTGTCGAAATCACCTTCCTTGATAGACTCGCCATTAGGCAGCAGCACATCATAGAAGAATCCGTTTTCAACAGCAGGACCAAAACCGAACTGAATGCCTGGATACAACTCTTGAAGAGCCTCAGCCAGCAAGTGAGCAGATGTGTGCCAGAAGGCATGCTTGCCCTGCTCATCTTCCCATTTATAAAGAGCAATCTGACTGTCCTCCATTATTGGGCGGTTCAACTCCATTGTCTCACCATTCACACCGCAAGCAATTACGTTGCGTGCCAAAGCTGGTGAAATGCTTTCAGCAATCTGAAGTCCCGTTACGCCCTGCTCATACGAGCGAACAGAACCATCGGGAAAAGTAATGTTAATCATATCTACAATATATGTTTGGTTTTAATTTGATTTTTAATTTGTGATCCCGTTGGGATTCAAACCCAAGACCTTCAGAACCGGAATCTGACGCTCTATTCAGCTAAGCTACGGGACCTAATACATTTTGCAGATGCAAAGGTAATAATTTTTTATCAAGAGAGCAAAGATGAAGAGCCAAAATGTAAAATAATGAACCAACGAGTAGCTTTCATTCTCCAGATTCACCAAGCGTTTCTGCCACATTCCAATATAATGTTTCATCGGGTTGTATATCATACTTGTTTGTGGTTTCACTTACATATCGGCTAACTATATGATACCAGTCTTTCTGATTCATTCCGAAATATCGTTCACCAAACTGATTGAAACATTCGCGCACGATAGTCAATAATGTTGTACCTGCATCAAATGCCATCATTTGGTCAACCATGTTTTTAAGTGAACTGTCATTGCATACATTATCTATTGTTGCTATATGAATCTCAACAGCAACACCATCCCCTTCTTCCCGCTCATACTTTTTGAAGTTCTCTGCTTGTTCAAATATTTCCTTAAAAACCTCATCCTGCGGTACTGGCGGATAACCATGTTCTGCCAATATCAAAATCAAGTCCATTTGCAGTTCCGCCTTGATATCAGAACGGTTTGCCCAATCAGTATATTTCGATTTATCATCCACCATTGCCTTCACAGCAGCAGCCAGTTTCAGCAGTTTGTCTTCTGGATATGAAAAGCCGAACTTTTCTGCTATATCCTTCAAAATATCATAAAAAGCCTTTTCTTCATAAGTGATACCCAAATCCTTGAACGATTTCTTCTCCTTGTTCACCTCTTGCAAAAGTTCCGCCATCTGCTTAGCCACTTCTTCCAACACCTCCTGAGCCAGAACTGCATTATCGCTTCTGTCGTTATATCTTGCAACCAAAGCATTCAAACGCTTTGTAAAGTCCACTCCCCTAATCTTGTTCACCTTCTTGAAATCAGTAATTACTGTACGCAGCAGTTTCTCCATAAGCTTTACTTTCGTGTTGGGCAGTTTCATTTTTTCAAGCCTTGCCATATACTCCTCGCTAAGCAAGTCTATATCCTTGGTGTTAGCATTTACCTGAGCAACCTCCTCAACACCTTCTGATTGCAGAGCACGCTGCAGCATCTCGCTGACCTTACGGTTCATCTGTGTAATATCTGGCGCATTTCCTTTCGTCAGTTTGAAGATTATTGAACGTACTCCTGTAAAGAAATGAATATCTTCTCTGTCTTTATCTGTTATATCATCATGACTCATACAGATATTATATGCCGATTTCATCTTCTTTACGTGCCCCATAAAGAGGTTTTGAGTTTTTTCTGTTCCTTGTATAAACTCTGCGGCATTCTTCAGGCACTCCAATTGCTCTAATGGTGTTCCACTTGTGAATTTAGAATAGTCGAACATAGTAAACATTCTGCGAAGAATGTCCAGTTCATCTTTTACGATAGTCAACGATTGTTCTATTGTTTCTACATTCTCGCCAATATTTCCACCACCAGCATATTGCCTTAATGCATCATTCAGATTATTCTTTATGCCCAGATAGTCAACCACCAGTCCCTTATCCTTACCTTCAAATACGCGATTTACTCTTGATATTGTCTGTATCAGCGTGTGCTTCTGCAAAGGTTTGTCTATATACATAGTGTCAAGACATGGTGCGTCAAAGCCCGTTATCCACATATCTACCACTATAGCAATCTTAAAGTCAGACTCCGGGTCTTTAAACAATCCATCCAATTTCTTTCTGTCATCATCACCACCTAATAACTCATATAGCCTTTGCTCATCGTCCTTAGAGCGCGTCATCACCATTTTCACACGGTTTTCCTCCCATTCTGGACGCAAAGAAATAATCTGTTTATACAGGTCGTATGCTATATGACGGCTGGAACATACAAACATTGCCTTGCCACACACGGTACTGCCTTCCTCAATGCGCTTCTCGTAATGCTCCACAAAATCTCTTGCCACAGCAGCCAGTCGCTTCGGGTCACCCAGAATCTTGTTCATCTGTGTAACAGCCTTCTTGCTTTCTTCTATTTGGTATTCATTAGCACCCTGTTCAGCACATTCCTTATAATAATTCTCTATCTCTTGCAATTGTCTGCCATCTGTAAACACTTTGGCTGCACGACCTTCATAGACTATGCGGCGCGTGATACCGTCTGCCACTGATTCCGTCATAGAATAACTATCCACCACTTCTCCAAACACATCGATTGTGGCATCAATCGGAGTACCAGTAAAACCTACATAGGTAGCGTTAGGCAGCGAATCGTGCAGATACTTGGCGAAGCCATAACTTCGTTTCACACCTTTCTCTGTTATTGATACGCTCTGCTCCACATTTGTCTGCGAGCGATGAGCCTCATCTGATATGCAGATGATATTTGCACGTTCCGAAAGCAGATTAATGTCCTCGCTGAACTTTTGTACCGTTGTGAGAAATACGCCTCCGCTCTTCCTGCCTCTCAATCGCTCACCCAGTTCCTGTCGAGTCTCCACGTTCACCACCGTCTCGTCGCCAATAAACTGTTTGGCATTGAGAAATTGAACAGACAACTGGTCATCAAGGTCTGTTCGGTCGGTAATCAGCACTATAGTAGGAGATGCCAAATAACGGCTACGCATCAGCACCCTTGTCAGAAAAAGCATTGTCAGGCTCTTGCCACAGCCAGTAGCACCGAAGTATGTTCCTCCCTTGCCGTCGCCATGCAGATTTATATGCGAGTGTTCCAATATGTTCTCATATAGGCGATGAGTAGCAAAGAACTGTGGATAGCGACACACTATCTTTAGTTCGCTCTTCGAATTGTCTGGGAAATAAACAAAGTCTTTCATCACGCTCAGCAGTCTCTCTCGCCTGAACAGTCCTTCCATCATCGTGTGAAGAGTGTTGATGCCCTCACCCGGTTTGTCTTTCTGCTCCACCTTACGCCATGTGTAGAAGAAATCATAGTCAGCAAATAGCGACCCGTATTTATTGTTCACACCATCGCTGATGACCACAAAAGCGTTATAGCGGAACAGGTTTGGAATATCCCTGCGATAGCGCACTGTCAACTGCGTGTAGGCATTCATAATGGTGGTATCTTCCTTCACGGCACTCTTAAATTCCAGTACCACTACAGGCAGACCGTTCACATATACGATACCATCAGGTATGCGCCGTTCCTGCCCCTTTATCTCCAGCTGGTTGACAATCTTGAATATATTCTTGTCAAAATCCTTAAAGTCTATCACTTCCACGAACAAATCAGGCAGCGAAGCGTCCTCTCGCTTGATGGCGAACCCCTCCGTCATCAGTCGATACGTCTGTGCGTTTTGCTGATAGAGCGGCGCACCATTGTCAGCCGTCAGCTTCGCAATGACTCGCTCCACCTCCAAGGGTGTTATTCCCTCTTGGGCATATCTGTCCATCAGATACATCCGCAGGTCATCACGCAGCAGCACCTCCGTCTGCTCTTTATGTATCGTCTCGCCATTCACATAACTGTAACCCTGTTGTTCAAACAGTTCCATGATGGCCATCTCCAGCGCATGTTCGTTAAAGTGTGACATCAGCTTTATTCTCCTTTTGTTAATTCATTATATAGTGCCATTCCTTTCATTGTCAGCAGATATTTCTGGCGTGGATGCCGGGGAGAGTCTGGATAGAGCATTCGCACATATCCTTCCTTCATGGCAGGATTTAGGTGATATTCTAAGAAATTCGGTCTGTGTTTCAATTCTAACAATTTCATCAGTTGAGAAATTGAGACTGACTCATTGCCAATCTTCTTGATGAGGTCAACAACCAATGTATTATTGGTGTGCAGTAACCCCTGTACTTGTTCGGGTACTTGTTCGGGTACTTGTTCGGGTACTTGCGGGGTACTTGTAGAATCCGCAAGATTCGGCTGCACACTCCATTCTGCCGTTGGATGGATATGCAAATAGCGGTTACGCAAATCCCATTGCTCACCCAGCAGAAGGTTTCGGAAGAATCGTTCAAGATACTGCGGACTGTAATCAATGCCCTCCACAGCACTACGATAGTTTGCACGCACCAAAGCATTGCGGAAATACCACGAATGGTCTGCAAACATATCATTCTCCACCTTGAACCCAATATCACGCAAATATAAAATAGTAAACACAGCCGTTGTACGAGTGTTACCTTCACCAAAAGCATGTATCTGCCATATTCCAGAAACAAAGCGAGTGATATG
>X430_Giraffe__coassemble_151_pt1 | contig 15679 bp, 13 predicted proteins | sample X430_Giraffe__metabat2_high_PE_008 | metagenome-assembled genome bin X430_Giraffe
GAGACAAATAACTCGTTAACTTGCCAACTCGTTAACTTGTCAACTAAATAAAAAAACAATGATTATGAAAAATATATTTAAATCATCACTGCTGTTGCTATTAAGCATCTGCTTGTTTACCGCATGCGAAGATGACAACGACTCAAATCCAGTATTGCAGCAGCCTACAACTTCATCGTTCAAACTGAACACACCATCTTATGCGGCTACAGCCATCGACTTGGCCACATCTACAGAGATACCTTTCACATGGTCACAGCCTGACTATGGTTTCCCTGTTGCCGCACAGTATCAGTTGCAGGTGTCTATTGCTGACAGCTGGACTATATCAACAGACGAGGCTGCTGCCGACGAAAGCGGCGCAACTAAGGCTGACTATGCTACTATCGAGGATATCTTCTCACAGGCAAAGGGCACACTCAATGCAGCTAAGTTGGCTAAGGCTCTTCAGCAGATTGCCGGATGGGCACAAGATGCTGTTCCTGCAGAGCAGGAAATAAAAGTAAGAGTAATGTCTGTTCTTGCCGGTGCTGAGACAATCTATTCTAATGTTGTTACTGTTAAGACTATCCCTTACTATGTAGAGCTCAAGGATGCCGCTCCTGTTCTGTGGTATCTCGTTGGTAACTGCATTGGTGACGGTTCTTGGGGCAATGGCGCCGACAAGATTGGCACTGGTCTTATCCCTCTGATGACTATCGCTGGCGAGGAGTATGACAAGGCTACTGGTACTGGTAAGATTTCTTACACAGGCTACTTCCCTGCAGGTGGTCAGTTCAAGATGGTTCTGATTCCAGGCAACTGGGATATCCAGAAGAACTTCGACTCATTCTCTGGCATCGACGCTACTCTCTTCGAGGGCAACTCAGATGGCAACGTATGTATCAAGGATGGTGCACAGGGCTACTACACTATCACTCTCGACACTAAGTCTGGTGATGTTTCTATCGCTCCTTACACTGCTACTACTCCAAATGTGTTCACATCTATGGCAATGCCTGGTGGACAGAATGAATGGGACGCTGCTGCTGGCAACGTTATGTCTCCAACATTCACATACGACGGCGCTGAGAACCACTTGTGGACAACACAGCTCGTGCTCGAGGCTGACTACGAACTGAAGTTTGCTGCTAATGGCGGTTGGGATTACAACTGGGGTGCTACTGAGTTCCCATACGGAGCTGGTACACAGAACGGTGCCAACATTCCAGCTAAGGCTGGCAACTACACTGTATTCCTGAACGACATCACAGGTCAGTATATGTTTATTGCTAATGAATAAATAATTAAGTTGACGAGTTGATGAGTTAATGAGTTGACAAGTTAACAAGTTGACAAGTTAATAGATGCAAGTCAAGTAGCTAATCAGCTCGCCAACTAAGAAAAAAGAATAAAACTATGAAGAAGATATTTTATATGCTGGGCATCGCTTTGCTGACAGCAAGCTGCACAGAAGATTATACCGACTGGGCATCTCCTCAGGTATTCCCAGAGGAAGAGGCTAAGACTGTTACCGTGACCACAGCAGCCGCAGCCGATGTTGACTTCGCTACAGCTGAAGGCGACATGGTACAGTTGTTCGTGCCAACAGTAACTGCATCTGACGAAAACACTACCACCTATAAGGTTACTCTCTGGAACGAGGACAAGTCTGCATCAGAAGTAATCACAGCCAATAATGAGGGTTATGCTGCTAAGGCCGACCTTCAGACAGCTGTAGAGAGACTCTTTGGCAAGCGCCCTGTAATGCGCACTATCGCTATGGACATTGAGGCTTACACCATGGTTAATGGCCAGAGCATCAAGAGCACATCAACAGGCACAATCAACGTAACACTTACTGCTCCTTACATCAGCACCACATACTATCTTATCGGTGCTCCAAGCGAGTGGAGTCCTACATGTACCACCATGCCATTCACTCACAGCGGCAAGGATGTGTATGAGGATCCTGTGTTCACAGTGATGTTCCCTGTAACAGATGGCGAGGTTTGGTTTGCTATTGCCGACGACAAGACTGTAGAGTCTAACGACTGGTCAATGGTGTTCGGTTGCGCTGAGGGCAACGGTAACAACGGCACAGAGGGTAAGCTTGCACGCCGTAACGAACTCACCGACGATGGTTCTTGGAAGGTTGTTGTTGAAGGCGACGCTAAGTTTGTTAAGATGACTATCAACATGATGGACTGCACATACAAACTTGAGAAGATGAACTTCGCAGAGTGGGCATGGTTGCCAGGCGACCAGAACGGTTGGAACCATGGCGCAGCTGGTCGTATCCAGTCTGCTAACTTCGACGGCGTTTACACTGGTTATGCTTACTTGAACGGCGGATTTAAGATGACATCACAGGCTGACTGGAACGGTACTAACTACGGTTGGGCAACAGAGACAACTCTGTCAACAGACGGTGGCGCTGGCAACCTTTGGGCAGAGGCTGGTTTCTATGCTGTTACAGGCGACTTCGCTGCTCTCACATGGACTCTTACTCCACAGTCATGGGGTATCATCGGTAGCGCTTCTCCTGGCGGTTGGGATTCTGACACAGACATGACTTACGACACAACAAAGAAATGTCTGACAGCAACTGTCAACCTCGTAGCAGGTGAAATCAAGTTCCGCGCTAACGACGACTGGGGTGTAAACTTCGGTGGCGACATCAACAACCTTGGCCGCGACGGTTCAAACATCGCAATAGCAGAGGCTGGCACTTACACCATCGACCTCTATCTTGAGCGTGTGTCAAGCGACAATTTCTACTGCACAATAACAAAGAACTAATACTCGGTTATACACCAAAGTATATTCATAAAAACAGTGCTTCACATCCAAGTGAAGCACTGTTTTTTTTATTACAAAGCGCTTGTAACACTCCTACAAAGCTTTTGTAGAGAGTTTACAGCATTGTTGTAAAAGTTTTACAAGGCGCTTGTAATCGGATTACAAGATTTTTGCAGAAAACTTGTAATTTTATTTCAGTTTCTGCAAACGTTTGCACGTTAATAATAATCAACAACACATTATTATAAAATAGCATAAGAATTTAAATCGTAACTTCGCAAAAGAAACATTAAACATGCAAAGAATGAGAAAATTATCTACACTAATTCTTACATTAGCCATGCCGCTGATGATGCTGGCGCAGGGATGGCCGGCAAACTATGGCGGCGTGATGCTGCAGGGATTCTTTTGGGACTCATTTGTTGACACTCAATGGACAAACCTTGAGAAAGAGTCTGATGAGATTTCAGAATACTTTGACTTGGTATGGGTGCCTCAGAGTGGCAACTGCAACACATCATACAACGTGATGGGTTATGCACCGGTGTACTGGTGGGACCAGAACTGCACGTTCGGCACAGAGGCTCAGCTGCGCTCAATGATAAACACATACAAGCAGAAAGGCGTGGGCGTGATAGCCGATGTGGTAATCAACCACCGCGGCTCTGTAGGGGTAAACGGCTCATGGGTTGACTTCCCTGCCGAGACCTACAATGGTGTGACATATCAGATGGGACTTGCTGACATCTGCAAGAACGACGACGGAGGCAATACTGCAAAGAACTACCCTGTGACAGGCGCCAACGACACTGGTGAGGACTGGGGCGGCATGCGCGACCTTGACCACACAAGCAAGAATGTACAGGACAACGTTATTGCCTACCTTAACTTCCTGAAGAACGACTTGGGATATACTGGCTTCCGCTATGACATGACCAAGGGTTATGCCGCTAAATATACAGCTCTGTATAACTCAACCGTGGGTGCGGAATATTCCGTAGGCGAATACTGGGATGGCAACGTGACAGCGCTTAAGACATGGCTGAACAACGCAAAAACAGACAATGTGATACAGTCGGCCACATTCGACTTCACCACACGCTACAGCGTGCGCGATGCTTGCAACGGCAACAACTGGAGCAAACTGGCCAACCGTGGTTTGGCTGGCGACAAGGCTTACCGCCGCTATGCGGTAACGTTCATTGAGAACCACGACACTCAGTACCGCTCTGCCGACTCGCCCAACGACCCGATAAAGAATTTCATTCAGGCTGGTAATGCCTTCATCCTCTGTATGCCAGGCACTCCATGCGTGTTCCTGCCTCACTGGAAGAGCTATAAGCAGGAGATAAAACAGCTTATAAGCATGCGTAAGCTGGCAGGCATAACCAACCAGAGCGGATATGCAGAGCGCAGCACTGCAGCAAACCTCTATGCAGCAGAGGTAACAGGCCAAAATGGCAAACTCATCGTTGCTTGCGGTGGCGGTTCATATAGTCCTTCAGCCGACTATGTGCTTGCCATTACTGGAGCCAACTATAAGGTTTATGCGTCAAAATCGCTTGAGACAGCATGGGCAAGCATTGCTTCGGGAGAGTTTGAGAAGGCATTCAGCGTAACACTCTCTGCCATCTCAGCAGATGCAAGCGCAAAGCTCGTCTATACCACCGACGGTTCTGAACCTACAGCATCAAGCAAATCAGTTGCCAGCGGCACTCCTATAAGCATCAGCGAGTCGTGCACCCTGAAAGTAGGATTGCTTAGTGGCGGTCAGGTGAAGAACATTATCACACGCAACTATAAGGTTGTGCCATTTGTTCCTCACACAGCCACAGTATATGTAAAGGACCCAGGATGGCCACAGATGTATTTCTACGCATGGGCAAACGATGCCAACAACACACAGCTTAACGGCGGATGGCCAGGCAATGCGGTGACAGACACCAAGGTGATTGGCGGTGTGAAATGGTATTACAAATCGTTTGACATAAAGTCGAAAGACTACTCGTTCAACATCATCTTCGACAAGGGCAGCAGCAACGACCAGACAGTTGACATTGGTCCTATCAGCAAGGACACATATTTTGAGTTGTCGGCCAACAAGACCAATGGAAAGTACACCGTGACAGATGTCACCGATGCAATGACATCAGGCATCGACGCTCCTGTACTTGAAGCAACGCACAACGGTCCTACAAGGGTTTACTCTGTTAATGGCCAGTTGCTGCGCACATTGCAGAAGGGCGCATCGGCAGCCGAGGCTATAAAGGATATGCCTAAGGGCGTTTATATCATCAATGGAAAGAAATTTGTTAATTAATAATTTTGGTTTATAAAAAGCAGAGAAGGCTCGTCCGTGATTGGATGAGCCTTCTCATTTTATCTTATCCCTTACTGGTCATTCGACAGGGGATGACATAATATTAAAGAAAGGGATTATTATTTCTTAGCACACTTCTTCTGGCAGTTATTAGCCTTCTTGCAGTCTTTACCTGCTTTCTTGCAATCAGCCTTCTTTGCACAATCTTTCTTGCAGTTGGCCTTATCGCCCTTACATTCTTTCTTGCACTCGCCAGCCTTCTGGCAGTCCTTCTGGCAGTCAGCCTTCTTTACACACTCTTTCTGGCAGTCAGCCTTTTTCTGGCACTGCGCATTTGCCACATTACCGCAAAGCATTATAGCGGCAAAGAGCATCATAGTAATCATTAACTTTTTCATGACTATATTTTAATTATTGGTTTAATATTATCTATTGTGCAAATATAAGCATTAATATATTTGCAGCAAAATAAATAGTGTAAAAAATATACAACAACGCATTAATTGGTTACCCACAGGGCTTTCTTGTTGCCCAGTTGGTCGAGCTCTACCCTTACACGATACTCCAGCAGGCGCAGACCGTTGTCGGTAATGCCATCTGTATTCAGCTGATAGGTGCGCGAGCAGTTCTTGCAACTCACTGTCTGACCGTTTTGCGAGAAGGCAAGCGGAAAACTGCTTCCTGAATACGTGTCAAGGCAATTGGGGCATTGTGCGTCGTAGGCCTTATGACCATTGAAAGTCGATGCGCCCACAATAATGCTATTGTTTGCGCCTACCTGACCGACAAGGTAGTTTTCCTTGTCTGTGCCAAGCACTATGCGCTCATTGTCCTTGCCACTGTTTGGATAGACATAAAACACAAAGACACCGTTTTCCCTTTTTACATCGACCCTTACAAACATGGTGGGGTTGTCGAGGCAACGTGTCAGAGCGCTTGTGGGATGCAACGCCATGTCGAATTTAAACTTACATGGATATTTCCTGGTGAAACGCTCGTCGGAATCGGTACAGGATACTAACACCGCACTCAACAGCAATACCTTTAATATATTTTTTATTGCCACTTTCTTAAACCTCTAATTAAATGAATTATTATTTTTAATAACAACGAATTATGCGAATTATTATTTTTAATAACAACGAATTATTATTTTTAAAACAACGAATTTCACGAATTTAACGAATTATATATATGTCTCCATGACAAAAATAATTAGTTAAATTCGTGAAATCCGTTGTTTATCTTAAACCACAAATTACGCTAATTAAACGAATTATATATATGTCTCTATGACAAAAAATAATTAGTTAAATTCGTGAAATCCGTTGTTTATCTTAAAACCACAAATTACGCTAATTAAGCGAATTAAATATATGTATCGACGAACAAAAATAATTAGTTTAATTCGTGAAATCCGTTGTTTATTTTAACAACCACAAATTACGCAAATTAAACGAATTATATATATGCATCTATGTACAAAAATAATTAGTTAAATTCGTGAAATCCGTTGTTTATCTTAAAACCACAAATTACGCAAATTAAACGAATTATATATATGTCTCTATGACAAGAAATAATTAGTTAAATTCGCGTAATTCGTGGTTTATTTTAAAACTACAAATCACTGTGGTTGTAATTCAATATAATCACTCGACAGGAGAGGTCAGTGTCCTTTCCGCCTCAATGATTCGTTCGAAATGGAAGTCGGCCATGGTTCTTTCCATGAGCGCTTGTATCTCATCGTTCATCAGATTACCAATGCTACCCTCATGAGTATGATTGATATTACGATTTGGTTCAAACGTGCCAGCTTCGATATCCAAGCCCACCTTCTTATAGGCATCACGGAACGGCATGCCCTCGGCGGCCAGACGGTTTACCTCCTCTACAGAGAAGATTGCATCATACATCGGATTATCGAGGATATTCTCATTTACCTCAATCTTATTGATGATATAGGCTGCCATCTGCAGACAGTCTTTCAGTTCGTCGAAAGCAGGCAGGAACACTTCCTTGATAATCTGCAGGTCGCGGAAATAGCCCACTGGCAGATTGTTCATGATGAGCATCACCTGTTGTGGCAACGCCTGCAACTTGTTTGACTTGGCACGTATCAGCTCAAACACATCAGGATTCTTCTTGTGTGGCATGATGCTTGAACCTGTGGTACACTCCTTAGGCAGCTTGACAAACGAGAAGTTCTGACTGTTGAACATACACGCATCGAAAGCCAACTTGGCCATCGTTCCAGCAATAGAGGCAATAGCAAACGCCACGTTGCGCTCCATCTTTCCTCTGCCCATCTGCGCATAAACAACATTATATGCCATGGTGTCGAAACCAAGCAGTTTTGTAGTCATGGTACGATTGAGCGGGAACGACGAACCGTAGCCTGCAGCAGAGCCGAGGGGATTGCGGTTGGTCATCTTATAGGCAGCCTGAAGGAACAGCATATCATCTGTAAGACTCTCAGCGTATGCGCCAAACCAAAGTCCGAAAGAACTTGGCATGGCTATCTGCAGATGGGTATAGCCTGGCATCAGCACATCTTTATATTGATTGCTCTTGGCTATAAGCTCGTCGAAGAGAGTCTTTACCTCACCTGCTATCTCCATCAGCTGACTGCGGGTGAAGAGTTTCAGGTCTACCAGCACCTGGTCATTGCGTGAGCGGCCGCTGTGTATCTTCTTGCCCATATCGCCTAGTTTGGCTGTGAGCAGCATCTCCACCTGAGAGTGGACATCCTCCACCCCATCCTCAATCACGAACTCACCACGCTCGCACATGGCATAAATATTCTTCAGCTCTGCCAATAATTGTTTCAGTTCATCGGCCTCAAGCAGTCCTATGCTCTCCAGCATAGTGATATGAGCCATAGAGCCAAGCACATCATACTTAGCCAAATAGAGGTCCATCTCGCGGTCACGGCCAACGGTGAAACGCTCTATCTCTTCGTTTACCTTAAAATTCTTTTCCCAGAGTTTCATGTTGTCATTATTTTTAGTTGACGAGTAAACAAGTTGACAAGTAAACAAGTTGTTTGCTATGATATTCCAAGAGACAAGGCTATTAACTTGTCAACTCGTCAACTTGTTTACTCGTCAACTCATCCTCATTACTCATACGGTATCATCGCCAAAGCGTCGGCAATCTTCTCTATACCGTCTTTGAGCGGTCCGCTTACCATGCCCTTGAGCATGAAAGGGATGTCTGCATCAACTGTTACCTTCATCTTGCTCGTGGTTTCTGTTACGGGCAAAACCTGTATCCAGAGATTGAACGGCAGTGGCGACTGAGCTGTCTCAAACTTCACACACTTAGGTTCCTCGCGATTGATGATGCGCAGTTTTATCTCTCCCACAGGTGACACGTTGACAGAGACTGAATCCTTGTCGAAAGAGAAGTCCTGAACTTTATCGGCAGGTATGCGGTCGCGCACCTTCTCCAGATTCTCCAAGTTGCTTATCTTGTCGTAAACCGCCTTCTGTGAGTATGGTATCTGCTTGATAGAACTCTCAAACTTGCTCATTACTTCTTCCAGTTTGCTGGGTCCTTACGCCATTCTTTCAACACCTCAATATCGCTCTCCTGGATATAACCAGTGGCAGCGGCCTGCTTAACCACAGACTCATAGTCGGTAAGCGTAACAAGTTTAACGCCAGCCTCAGCAAAAGCCTGCTCAGCAACAGGGAAACCATAGGTGAAGCTTGCCACCATACCTACAACCTCAACGCCATATTCGCGCAGAGCAGCAACAGCCTTCAAACTGCTTCCACCTGTTGAGATAAGGTCTTCAACAACCACTACCTTGGCTCCCTTCTCTATCTCACCCTCAATCTGGTTGCCCATACCATGGTCTTTCGGTTTCGGACGAACGTATGAGAATGGCATGCCCAGCTGGTCGGCAACGAGTGCGCCCTGAGCGATGGCACCAGTAGCAACGCCAGACACGCATGTAGCCTCTGGGAAATGCTCTTGAATGGCATGACAGAGTTCGAGTTTTACAAATGAGCGAAGATTTGCGAACGACAGAGTCTTTCTGTTGTCTGTATAAATTGGTGACTTCCAGCCTGAAGCCCATGTGAATGGTTCGTTTGGCTGCAGCTTCACTGCCTTTACCTCGAGCAGTTTAGAAGCGAATGTTTCCTTAATTGTACTCATAGTTTATGTATATTTAATTTTTTACTTTTTGCAAAGGTAATGTAAAAATTTGATTCAATGAAAGACATTATCAATTTTTAGTCAGTGCTAACGACAGAAAACTAATCTTTATGCCCTCAATATGTTTCATTGCCTCAGCGCAAGCAAGCATTGTAGCACCAGTTGTGGTGACATCATCAAGTATCAGCACATGCTTATGGCACAGTGATTCCTCTTCTTTCAACAGGAACACGTCTTTAACATTTTCCATTCGCCGCCATCGGCTTAGCAATGTCTGACTACCATGGAAGTCCTTGCGCAAAAGCAGTTTGTCTTTTATCGTTATATTGGTTATCTCAGCCACTCCCTTTGCAAGCATATCACTTTGGTTATAGCCTCTGTTCCTCTTTCTCTTAGCAGACAGCGGCACTGGAACAATATAGTCAATGCCATCGAAAAATCCCTCTGCCATTAATTCCCTTGCCATCATGCGACCCATATCCAAACCTATATCTGGCCTGTTATGATATTTCATCTCATAAAGAATCTTGCTTGTGTCAGAATGTGGAGAATAATGAAACAATGCCGCCGCACGCTCTACTGGGACCAGTCCCCAGAACATACGAGCCATGGCGTTGTCTTCAAAGGGTATATTATCACGCCCTAACCTCGGCAGATGCATATAGCACACCATGCACAAGGTGTTTTCTACCGCCGAGAGACGATTGCCGCATACCACGCAAAAGCGTGGCGCTATGACATCAAGGAAACGGGTCCAAAGACTAATCTTCATCACTTATCTCATCAAACTCATCATTGTCCAGGCACTGGCGTATAATATCCATAGTGAATCCACGCCCCATGGCAAAGCGGATTAGTTTCATGTTCATCTCATAGTTGTTTGCTGCCTTTACCGTTCTGCGCTTGCTCTTGAGCAATGGACGCAATATCAAGAGATATTCATCATCGTCAATCTCGCCGAGCACACGTTGCTGAATATCGGCGTCAATATGTTTCTGCCACATTGCCTGCTCCACCTTGCGCCTGCCCCATTTGTTGTAACGTATCTTATCCTTAGCAAAAAAGCGGGCATAGCGTTCATCATCAATGTATTTTTCCTTTACAAGGTATTCCATTATGCGTGCCTGGGTATCCTCGTCTATCTCCCAGCGGCGCATCTTCTCGAGCATCTCATGCGAGCAATGTTCTGCCGTTGAGCATAGTGACGTAAGGCGCAGCAGCGCTTCCTGTTCTGACATTTGTTTCATTTCTTTATTGCCTTGATAAATCTCTGTTTGCCAAACTGGTCGTTTCTCACTTCCACATCTGCATAGCGCATAGCCTCAAGCATTGCCACCATATCTTCTGCATAGAGTGGATTTATCTCAAAAAACAACATACCATCCTTCTTCAATGCCTTTACACCATATTCGGATATTGAGCGATAGAAGCGCAGAGGGTCATCGTCGGGCACAAAAAGCGCAAGCGACGGTTCATGGTCAAGCACATTGCTGTACATTGCAGACTTCTCTTTTTCACAGATATATGGGGGATTGCTCACTATGACATTCCACTTATCAACATCAGCAGGTGCATGTAAGGCATCCTGACACACAAAACTCACATTGGCACACAAACGCTCTGCATTAAAGGAGGCTATGCGCAATGCTTCTGATGATATATCCCAAGCCGTAACTTCTGCATCTTTTATTTCAAGCGAGAGGGTTGTTGCTATACAGCCACTGCCTGTGCCTATATCAAGAATACTAGGACGGGAAAGACCGGTGACAGCCTGTGATATCCAATGGCATAGTTCCTCTGTTTCTGGACGCGGTATAAGCACACCTGGTTCAACATGGAACTGCCTGCCACAAAAGGAAGCACTGCCAAGCACATACTGCACAGGTTCCATTCTTTCAAGCCTTTGCACCATTTTCTCCAGTTCTGCTTGCTCGTCTGAGGATAATTGAGTAACTTTGCCACAATAAACATCGGCTACAGACAAACCAAAACGTTCGTCAAGCACCAGCCTGGCAATGGCCTTAGCCTCACCGGCATCGTAAACGGCAGCTATCCTGCGCCACAACTCTTCGTAAGTCATATACTGCAAAGGTAAGAAATAAAATGAAGAGTTAAGGGGTATTGCTAAGTTTTTTATCGAAAAATGAAGCGCTTCACGATAACATAAGCGAATACAAGGCTGGAAGCGATGTGAAAAAAATTAAGATTTTACGGATATGGAATATATGTCACAAGAAGGCTACGACAAACTCGTGGCCGAACTACGTCATCTGGAGAGTGTGGAACTGCCACAAGTAAGAGAGGCTATTGCTGAAGCCCGCGACAAGGGCGACCTCAGCGAGAATTTCGAATACCATGCAGCTAAGCGTGAACAGTCGCGCTTGCTTGGCAGGATACGTTTTAAGCAGAGGGTACTTGCCAATGCACGCGTGCTTGACACATCGAGAAGGCAAAACACAGACAGTGTGCAGTTATTAAGCAAGATTGAGATTACCAATCTTACTAATAATGCCCACATGACATATACCATTGTCAGTCCTCATGAGGCCAATCTGCGTGAGGGGAAGATATCCATTAAGTCGCCCATAGCAAATGCCATGGTAGGCAAAAAGGCTGGCGACATAGTGGAAGTGCGTGTGCCTGCAGGCATACAGCGATTTCGTATAGAGAACATAGAGATGTAAGGTTATTGTGCCTTTGCCTCTAAAGTTTCTTCTATGCCTTGCTCACGATGGCAGAGGCGCACCTCTATGCCATATTTCCTATTAAGATATTCTGCCAGATGTTGTGCGCTATACACACTTCTATGCTGACCGCCTGTACAGCCAAATGAGAACATCAGGTCGGTAAAGCCACGTTGGATATATCGCTCTACATGGGCATCAGCCAGTTTATACACACTTTCAAGGAAAGTAAGTATCTCACCGTCATCTTCAAGGAAACGTATAACAGGCTCATCAAGTCCTGTAAGTTTCTTATAAGGCTCATACCTGCCTGGGTTATGAGTGGAGCGGCAGTCAAACACATATCCGCCGCCATTGCCGGATGTATCCTCTGGTATGCCTTTCTTATAAGAGAAACTGAATATACGGACAATAAGATCCTTACGCTGCTGCGATGCCTGCTTATCGTTCTGCGGTGCATCGCTAACCAATTTCCTTAACGTAGCAATAAGATGGGGATAAGGGAAATCATTATGCAGAATGGCGCGCAGATTGTTTAATGCAGGCGGTATGGAATCTATAAAATGCTTTTTGCGCTCGAAATATCCACGATAGCCATACGCTCCTAAGACTTGCAATATACGGAAAAACACAAACAGATTCAGACGCTTCGTGAAGTCATCAAGCGATGGAACCTTTGTGTACTGTCCCAATGCCGAGTGATATTCTTTTATTAGTTCTTGTCTCAAATTATCTGGATAGCGCGCTGACGCCTGCCACAAGAAAGAGGCCACATCATAGTAATAAGGGCCCTTCCTGCCACCTTGATAATCTATAAGGTAAGGATTGGCTTCACCATCAAGCATGATATTGCGTGCCTGAAAATCACGGTACATGAAATATGTGCCTTCGTCACTGATGAGATGACTGGCCAGTTTGCGGAAATCTTCCTCAAGACGAACCTCATGAAAATCAACACCAGATGGTTTAAGGAAACAATATTTAAAATAGTTAAGATCAAACATCACATTGGTCTCGTCAAACTCTGGTTGCGGATAGCAAACTGAGAAATCGAGTTCTTGAGCACCTAACACCTGAATACGGGGCAGCAAACGCATAATCTTAACCAAGAGTTTTTTCTCAGACTCATCATATTGTCCACCAGCATCGCGACCTTTCTTCAGGGCATCAAACAATGCCATTGTGCCAAGGTCGCTCTGGATATAGCACATTTCGTCGTCACTAACAGCATAAACCTCAGGCACAGGCAGTTCCTTACTCTTAAAATGCTTGCTAAGAGTAATAAAAGCATGATTTTCATCTTGGCTTGTGCCTATCACACCAATAACAGTGGTGCCGTCTATTGATGTGATGCGGTAATACTGCCTGTTACTGCCAGCACCCGCCAAGCGCTCTATCTTTTGGGGTTCTGCCCCACTCCATCGTTTATATAAATCTGAAAGTCTTTGCATAATAGAAAAAACATCTAACAGAGAAAGGCATGGGCCTACTGTAACGTTACTGCCATCAAACCAATAACCACATCATTTGAGAGTGTTCTCAAGGTAAGTGACTTCAATTCTTTTCTTTTGTTGAGTGGCATCTTCAACATCTGTGCAGCTCCACCTGGTATAGGTCTTCCATATACTTCGCTTATGCCAAGCGCCTCACCAAGGTTACGGCTCACGGTACCTGTGCCAAGGGCTATGCGGTATGGGCGCGGTTGTGTGGTATAGAATGCCTTGCCATCTACATAGTAATCTTGTTCTATCGGACACCAGTTGTCTGGATTCACCAGCTTTAATGTGTCTGTGCTGCCATCTGTATAGGTTGCTATCACCAAACCATTTTCTATACGGCACTGCATGTGGTTTGTTGAGCCTGCCATGAGGAGATAAGCATTTTGGGCTTTGCCCTTCAGAGGAACTGTCACCGATTCGGGATAGTTGTCCCAAAGAGATGTATATGCTATGTTATTGCCTTCTTTTAATGTGCGGAATGGCACCCCAGCCACTTTAAACTCATCTTTCTTTATTAATGTGCGGAACACAGAGTCGTTGATATCGGCATCTAACGTAGGATGACACCACTCGCCAATGCCTTGAGTTGGTATTTGGAGAGTTGTTACCTGCGGACGAGGACTCAGGTATTTATTCTTGTAGATATCGTCTACCTCTGAATTCATAAGGTTGTCCATCTTTATTTTATGGAAAGAGCCCTTTGCTGATGGTTCACCAAGTCCGTAGGCATCTGCATCTACAAGTTTCTGCACAAATATATCATCTACAGGGTCTGGAATAGTTGTTGGCACATCAACAGTTATCACCTGATACTTCTCGTCTGTAGCTTCCACATCAACATAGCGTCCTTCGCCTATATTCTGGCGGATGACAATCTTTAGTGGCTGTGCAAAATTCTGGGTTATCTCAAATGTTGCCTTTTTGCCATTGCGCTTATATTTGTATGTAAGATATGGCGTTGATACTGATGCGCTTTCCCAGTCTGAAGGGAAACCAGGACGGATGGTACATCTGCCATAGAGAGCCTCAGGAACGATGCCGAAGAAACCCTGAATCAATGTTCTCGCAGATATTCCGATACAGTCGCCAAAGTCACGATAGCACTCTCCGCGCGCCGCATCGTAATAGCTCACCTGACCGAAGTTGGCAGGACTGCCGCCATAATACATCTGGTCCATAATGTTAGCTTTCATCAATCTATAAGCGGCCTCATTGCGACCGGCCTCAAAGAATGCCAGCGCAGTATGCATCACTTCAGCTGCGGCCACATTATTTATACTCCATGAGTATGGCAACCAGTTGGTGGTAGATATTGTTTTCAGGCCAGTGTCCTCAACGTCAATATGCGGAATCTCCCTATCCACATATCGTGTTGCCTGGTATGCTTGTTCTCCTGTGCATGCACCACAGTCTATTGGGGTATATACTGACCATACCGCCGCACTCTCATGCTTGCGTTTCAGTCCCATCATATCTTGATATTCTGCCCAATGACCCTTATCAGCAAGCCATAGGCGCTCGTTCATAGCTTTAAGAATAGCATCGGCCTCTTCATTATATGGTTTTGCATCTTCGCCAATGAGCTCTGCTATACGACCTGCCAAACGATTGCCACGATAATTATAGGCTGATGAATGTGTGCCAGCGCCGCCATTATAATATAAGGCATCGCTTGCCCATATACAGCAATATGCGTCATAGAGGTGGTCGCCATCAGGGTCATAATTGCGTTTCTCCCATGCCAAGTGGGCTTTTATTACAGGCCACATCTTTCGCATATAGGCGGTATCTGCATTGTATTGGAAATGCCACATCAACTCGTCCATGTAATTAAGGTTCATGTCGTAGTGATGCATATTATTATTCTTATCTGGATAACGGCAGATATATCCATTTGAATACATCTGAGTTCCCCACTTCTTCTCTGCGCGCGCCAGATTCATGGCTGGGTCGTTAGAAGGATGAGGAATTGTAGGAGGCACCTTGTTTACCTGACTCTTTGCATATGCGTCGAAATGAGAGCGGGCACGGTCGTTCCATCCAAGCACATCGCCAAGATAACCGGCGCGCCATCCTGCCAATGCCATGCGCCATCCCACACAGCCATGCAGCCATGTCTGTCTGTCCCAGTCGCCATCAGCGGCCACCGCCAATGCTCCGCCAAGAGTATTGATATAGGGGTCTGGAGTTTCAAACTTTATTCTCTCTCCCAACGAGGTATTATATTC
>X430_Giraffe__coassemble_153_pt1 | contig 15521 bp, 13 predicted proteins | sample X430_Giraffe__metabat2_high_PE_008 | metagenome-assembled genome bin X430_Giraffe
ATTATTCTAATAATTTAGTGCAAAATGACTGTCAAGTTATTTCAGTATAAGACATGTTACGAAAAAGTTCGTCACTTTGGGAAACAAACAGATAGTCAATGCATTAAGGCGCAAAGTGACGATATCGCAAAAAACTATGGAAATAAAAAATCGCCAATCTCACGTTAATGAAATTGGCGAAATATATAGTTTCTAAAGTACTTCTCTTTTTATGCGATACGCATTAATTATGCCTAGTCAAACCTTTTGCTGCCACCCCCTTCGTAAGTGTTGTGGGTATTACCAAGGTCTGGATTGCTTCCAAGGTCTGGGTCGCTGGTCCATACCCTTTTTATTATGGGCTGGTTGTATTTTTTGCGTAAAGTGCCAACGTAGAGCAGCAGATTCTTGTATTTAATTGTTGGTATAACAATTCCGAATATGCCTATTCCTGAGCGTCTGCCTTCAGGATAGATGTTGTTGTAGATGCGCGTTGTAGCATAGAAAGTGTGCTTGTGCACCTCTATCTTATTGTATTTGAAGAAGTCTGCCATAACTTCTTTCGCCTCTGTTGAGTCAACGTATGTGAAGAAAGCAGAGAAATTGTTTACTACACAATCAATCTCGTCTTCCTTTGACTCAATGTTTGCAGAGATGCTTTGCCTTACATTGTCAACTGTTTCGGCATACATGGTTTTCTCATCTGGTACGCTGAAATAAGCGGCTGTAAGAAGCAGCGCGATAACGGCACACAGAATAATTGCCTTTCCGAGGCAGCTGCGGTAAAACTGCTGCAGGAAAGACTCTTGCTCATAATTTCCTTTTCCAATTTTTTGCATGGTTCTCTCCTTTTTAAGTTTGGTTGATAATTAGTTTTTTTATTTATTGTGTATCAGGTTCATAAATTCCTGACGTGTTTTTGCCTGGTTGAAGGCTCCGCTGAAATCGCTTGTCGTGGTTATGGAGTTCTGTTTCTCAACACCTCTCATCTGCATGCACATGTGTCGTGCCTCAACCACCACCATAACTCCGAGCGGATGAAGTGTCTGCTCAATACATTCCTTTATCTGTAAAGTCATCCTTTCCTGCACTTGCAGACGGTGGGAGTAAATGTCCACCACGCGTGCTATCTTGCTAAGGCCTGTGATGCAGCCGTTGGGTATGTATGCCACATGCACTTTGCCGTAGAATGGCAGCATGTGATGCTCGCAGAGCGAGAAGAAGTCGATGTCTTTTACTATCACCATCTGACTGTAGTCTTCCTTAAACAGCGCGTCGGTAAGTACCTTATGGGCGTCCATGGTGTAGCCTCTTGTAAGCACTTGCATTGCTTTCGCTACGCGCATAGGTGTTTTTTGTAGTCCTTCGCGTTCGGTATCCTCACCAAGCAGTCCTAATATGCTGTGATAGTGGGCTGCCAGTTCGTCAAGCCCTTCGCGAAACTGATTATCGCCTATCGTCTCTCCTGTCTCTATTGCCATTACTTTCCCTTATGAATGTGCAGTTGTTTCTGCTGCTTTAAAATTGTACGGTAATCTTGCCCTTTACTATTGTGGCCTGATTATATCCGAGCTGTTTAACGGCTATAAGCATTTGATGGGCTTCCTCGTATGAGCGGTAGTTACCCACCCTGCATATCCAGCGTGGTGAGAAGAAATTTACATAAACCTGCTCGTCTGGGAAGTTTATTTTTATTGCGTTGCCCGTGCGCTGAGCTGTCTGGCGCGCGTTCTTGTTGTTGCCGCCAGCATATACCTGTACCCTGTAGCCTATAGTCTTGTAGGTTTTAGGGCGAGTTATCTGTCCGTACTCAGTGTCTGCGCTTTCTGTTTTACTATTGGCAGCAGTGCTCTCGCTTTTTAATGGAGTCTTGACAGATGGTTTGCTGGTGTTTCCCGCATCAGTTGTTGCTGACTCCGCTTTTTTGGCAGTCACAAATGTAGACCATGCCTTGCCGTTTACCAATTCGTCTATTGCCGCATCCTGATGAACGGTAACGGTGGCGTTGTCGCGCCCTTTCTTTTTCAGGTTATCCATAAACGACTGTGCCGTTGATGTAATCACGGAACACGCAAATGTTATTATTATGGCGACGAATTGTTTCATTTCTTGTTTGATAAGTTTGTTTGTTGGATTGCTTTTAACAAATAGGGAAGTGTGGAAACAATCTCCACACCTTTCCCTTTATGCTATTTATTTCTTCCAAGCGTCAATAATACCCTTGAAATCAGCTGCTTTCAGTGATGCGCCACCGATAAGACCGCCGTCAATGTTAGGCTTGCTGAACAGCTCTGGAGCATTGCTTGCCTTGCAGCTTCCGCCATAGAGGATAGAAATCTCGTCGGCAACATCCTGGCCATACTTCTCTGCGATAATCTGGCGGATGTAAGCGTGAATCTCCTCAGCCTGCTCTGCTGTAGCTGTCAGACCTGTGCCGATAGCCCAGATTGGCTCGTAAGCAATGATAATCTTCTTGAAGTCCTCTGCTGACAGGTTGAATACGCTGCCCTCAAGCTCTGCCTTAACAACCTCGTTCTGCTTGTTAGCCTCGCGCTCTTCCTTGCTCTCACCGATACAGAAGATAACCTTAAGGTCGTTCTTCTGAGCGAGAAGCACCTTCTCCTTAAGAATCTCTGGTGTCTCGTTGTAGTATTCGCGACGCTCTGAGTGACCTAAGATAACATACTGTGCGCCAGTGCTCTTTACCATCTCTGCAGAAACCTCGCCTGTGTAAGCGCCCTTCTCCTTGTCTGCGCAGTTCTCAGCGCCAAGACCGATGATGTTTGCATCGAGCATAGGAGCTACTGTTGCCAGATGGATGAATGGTGTGCAGATTACAACATCGCAGTTTGGTTTGTCTGCTGTCAGAGCCTCGTTCAGCTCCTTAGCCAGAGCAACACCTTCTTGCAGGTTCATGTTCATCTTCCAGTTACCTGCTACAATTTTCTTTCTCATTTCTTTTCTTTTTAAAAGTTTAAATATCCTGTTTGATTCTTTTTTGTTCTTAATCCATTTTGTCCATGCCCATATTCTGTCTGCAAGGCATAGTATAAATAGCGGCAGCGCAAACCACATGAGTATTATTAACATCTTCTGCTCTACGGGCTTTTCTGTGATAGTGCCTAAAGGCAGGTTCTCAAGGCGGTCTGTGTTCTCTTCTATTACTGGCAACTCGTTTTTGCCCCATTTACCTATTATTGTTCCGTTCTTAAGGAGCACTAAACCGGGATTGCTGCGCACGATGGTCTTCAGCACTATCTCATCTGTATGGCAGTATGCGTATTCTGCGCCTGTCATCAAAGTCCACTGCCTTATGCCTTTCTCTCCGCTTGCTGTGAGACAGTAGAACGGATAGCCTTTTTCGCGAGCATAGTCGTGTGCCTGATTTATGAGGTCGAGGTTGCTGTCGTCCGCGTTCTCCAGATGCGGTGCCACGAGCAGGAATGTATATCCGCTGTCTGCTATTATCTGCTCTGTTATGTCAATCCCGTCTTCAACGGTAACTACCGAGAAATCGCTTATCTCAGGTTGGTAACCCTGTGTTAACTGTACTGTGCGACTGTCAATAAACGTCCATGTAGAGTCTGGGTAGTCGTTAATTGTAAACTCCTTTTGCACACCGTTTTTCTCCAGTATGAAAGTTGTCTCAAATTGCGGCTGCTCAGCATCCTCGGGTATTTCCATTGCCTTTCTTATATCTGCTCCTACATGGTAGGGACGGAAATCAAAAGGTGGCAGGTAGTATATTGAGTATCCCGAGACAGTAAGTATGAATATCCATGAGAAATTCATTACTATCCACTGATTGGCCAGACTGATAAATCGCACCATCTTCAGTGGGCGTATGGCGCTAATTAAAGCAGCCGACAGCAAAACCACGTTTTTCCAGAATGTCTGCCAGTTGGTTAGCTTCACAGCATCGCCAAAACAGCCGCAGTCGCTAATGGGATTGCTAAGAGCAAGCCACAGAGTGAGCGGCGTCATGGCCAGCATGAGCAATACTACAAGGCGAGTGGCTACTCTGCGGTGGATGGCAAACAGCAGGCAGATGCCCAATATAAACTCTGTTGCCGCCAATGCCACTGATGCCAGCAGCGCTGCCAAATCAGGAAGGTATTCTGTTACGCCTAATGCCTCTGCATAGTCGATAATCTTATATTTCGTGCCAAGCGGGTCGACAGCTTTGACGAAACCAGATAATATAAACGTCAGCGACACTGTCAAACGGCAGATGTTGACAATAACACCTGTAACCGTGTTTTTCCAATATGATTTAGCCGACGTTTTGTTTCCCATTAACCTTATTCGCTCAGTTTAATAACTCCAAATACGGCATAATTGATAATGTCCATATAATTAGAGTCGATGCCCTCACTAACAAGTGTGCCGCCCTCAAGGTCTTCTATCTCCTTTATGCGCTCAATCTTGGTAAGTATGAAATCGGTATAACTGCTTACGCGCATAGAACGCCACGCCTCATCATAGTCGTGGTTTTTGCGCTTCATCAGTTCAAGGGCTTCTGTTGCATATTTGTCATAGAGGGCCAGGGCCTCTTCAGCGTCAATGTCAACGGTATCGGCAAAACCGTGGTTTATCTGTATCAGTCCCACGATGCCATAATTAATCAGCGCCACAAACTCAGGACGTATGCCTTCGCCTACCTTTGACTCTTTCTTTATCTCAAGTGAACGTATGCGCTTGGCTTTGATAAACAGCTGGTCGGTAAGTGAAGATGGACGTAATATGCGCCATGAGGCTCCATAGTCGTGAAGCTTCTTGCCAAACAACGTGCGGCACTCTTTTAGTGCTTCCTCAAACTGCTTATTGGTTTTTGCTATGTCTTTTGCCATTGCCGTTAGAAATATTTTGCAAAATTAACCATTAATATTGACAATCCCAAATATCTAAATTTCTTTTTGTTTCTTAAGTATATACTTGATTTTCTTGCATTGCACATCGTAGCAGGTCTGAAGACTGTCACGCTTAATGCGCATTAGCGTTAGCTGTTCAAGCTCCTCTGGTGTGGCCCTTAGCTGCTCGCGGTCTTTGTCCACTTTTGTTTTCAAGTATTGGTAATTTATGATAGTGGCTTGCAAGGCACTGTCTGTAAGGGCGAGCTCTTCTCTTGTCTGTTGGAGCGATATGCTCTGGTGTAGCTTGAGGGCTTTCTTGCGCACCTCAATGGCTGTTGGGTAGACCTTTCTGAGAGAGTCTATTTTCCAAAGAGCCTTGTTGTATTGCTTTTCTGCAAATAATCTGCTGGCACTCTCAAGCAATTGTTCCGCCTCGCACTGAGCGTCAGGCTTACAAGACAATGTTGCTGCGGCAACCAGTATGGTCAGAGCAATAAATGCAAATCTTTTTCCCATAAATAATATAGTGTGAGTATCTTATGTTTTTATTTGCAAAGGTAATAAAAAATCTTATTATTTTATTGATTAGTTTTGAAACATTAACTCATTTGCCTTAAAATATAATCTATATCATGTATTTTATTAATACAAACCACTTTTCTTTGTGCTCGAACGGCAAATTAAGGAAAAAATAAGTAACTTTGCAGTCTGTTTTAGAGTATTGCAGGATAATGAAGATACTGACAGACAAAGAACTGGCACAGGTTCTTGATAAGGATATTTTTCACAAGATTTCGGCCGCAGCAGATAAGTTGGGGCTGGAATGTTATGTTGTTGGCGGATACGTGCGCGATATATTTCTTGAGCGCCCAACCAATGATATAGACGTGGTTGTTGTAGGCAGTGGAATACAGGTGGCAAGCGAACTGAAACAGATGCTTGGCCGTAAGGCGCATTTGTCGGTGTTTCGGAATTTTGGAACCGCTCAGGTTAAGTGGCGTGACACAGAGGTTGAGTTTGTTGGAGCGCGTCGTGAGAGTTATAGTCGCAACTCACGCAAGCCCATTGTGGAGGATGGCACATTGGAGGATGACCAAAACCGCCGCGATTTTACAATCAACGCTATGGCCGTTTGTCTTAATGCTAATCGCTTTGGGGAACTTGTAGACCCGTTCTATGGCATTGAAGACCTTGAGGACGGCATAATCCGCACTCCGCTTGATCCTGATATTACATTCTCTGACGATCCCTTGCGCATGATGCGCTGCATACGCTTTGCTACGCAGCTGAACTTCATGATTGATGACGAAACATTTGAGGCGCTTGAACGGAATGCCGACCGCATAAAAATTGTCAGCGGCGAACGCATAAAGGATGAACTGAACAAGATTATGATGACCAGCACGCCGAGTCGTGGCTTTGTGGACCTGCAGCGCTGCGGTCTGCTTAATCTGATTATGCCAGAGCTTGCGGCACTCGACATCATCGAAACGAAAAACAACAGGGCGCATAAGAATAATTTCTACCACACCCTTGAGGTGCTTGACAATGTGTGTAAACGCAGTGATAACCTGTGGCTGCGTTGGGCGGCGCTGCTCCATGATATAGGCAAGACAAAAAGCAAGCGATGGGATAATGTCATCGGGTGGACATTCCATAACCATAATTTCCTTGGCGCCAAAATGGTGCAGCCAATGTTCCGTCGTCTGGCATTGCCGTTGGACGTAAAGATGAAGTATGTTGAGAAACTCGTAGATTTGCACATGCGGCCTATTGTTATTGCCGATGAGATTGTTACAGACAGCGCTGTGCGCCGTTTGCTTAATGATGCCGGTGATGATATTGATGACCTGATGATACTTTGTGAGGCAGACATTACCAGCAAGAATGAAGGCAGGAAAAAGCATTTCCTTGAGAATTTCCGCATGGTTCGTGAGAAAATTGCTGACCTCAAGGAAAAAGACTACAAGCGTCTGCTGCAACCTTGCATCGACGGAAACGAGATTATGGAAATGTTTAATCTTAAACCATGCCGTGAGGTGGGAGAGTTAAAGAAGTTTCTTAAAGATGCTGTGCTAGATGGCAAGGTGGTTAACGAGCGTGAGCCTCTTATGGCATTGTTGATGGATAAAGCCACTAAAATGGGTATTAGATAACAGTTTTTATGTTTTAGGATAACAATAATTGTTAAAAATATTTATACAAAAAAACACCCATAGATATTTTATGTAACTTTGCAATCCGAAAACTTAATGAGCGTGTTTGAGTTTTCAAGATGTTATGAATAAAAATAATTTAATATTGTATTATAATTAAGGTATGAAAAAGAACAAGATGTTTTTGGTTGCAGCAATTGCTGCGATGTTAGTGTCTTGCGGTGGCGGCGGAATGAAACTCGGTGATAATGAGTTTGCCGTTAGAACTGTTAAGACTGAAGGAACAGAGTTGCAGAGAACATATCCTGCAACAATTAAAGGTGTACAGGACGTGCAGATTCGTCCGAAGATTTCAGGATTCATTACTAAGGTTTGTGTTAACGAGGGACAGACTGTTCGCAAGGGACAGACACTGTTTGTTATCGACAACGTAACATACGAGGCAGCAGCCACACAGGCTAAGGCGGCTGTGACATCTGCGGAGGCCTCTCTTAAGACTGCAAAACTGGCATACGAGAATAGCAAATCACTCTATGAGGGAGGTGTTATCGGTGATTTCGAGTGGCAGTCAGCTCAGAATACTTATGAGACAGCAAAGGCTGGTCTTGCTCAGGCTCAGGCAGCATACGCCTCAGCAAAGCAGAATCTTGATTTCTGCTATGTTTCAAGTCCTGCCGATGGTGTTGTAGGCACACTGCCTTTCAAAGTGGGTGCTTTGGTAAGTGGTTCAAGCGTGGAGCCTCTAACTACTGTTTCTGACATCAGCTCAATGGAGGTTTATTTCTCTATGACCGAGAAAGATGCCCTGATGATGGGTAAGGACGAGGGTGGTATCAATGCTGCTGTTGCTGCACTTCCAACAGTTAAGCTTCGCTTGGCAGATGGTACTGTTTATGAGCAGCCAGGAAAGGTAAGCAGAGCCAGTGGCGTTATTGACGCTGCTACAGGAACAATTACTCTTGTTGCTCAGTTCCCTAACCCAGATAAGGTTCTCCGTAGCGGTGGAGCTGGTCAGATTATCATTCCAACCACAGAGAATAATGCTATCCTTATTCCACAGGAGGCAACATCTGAGGTGCAGAATAAGAAGTTTGTCTATGTTTTAGATAAGGAAAACAAAGTTAGATACACTGAGATTACCGTTAATTCTCAGAACAATGGAAACAGCTATATCGTTACTTCTGGTTTGAAGGAGGGCGATAAGTATGTGTCGAAGGGTATCACCAAGCTTTCTGATGGTATGGAGATTGTTCCTATCACAGAAGAGCAGTATCAGAAAAAGATTGATGATGCTATTAAGCTCGGTGAGAATCAGGCAAGCGCAACTGCTTTCATTGATATGATGAGCGGAAAATAGTAATATTTAAATTATGAATTATGAATTATTAATTATGAGATGATATATATTAATCATAATTCTTATTTCAATTCAAAATTATATAATTAAGTAACAATGACATTTACAAACTTTATAAAGCGCCCGGTACTCTCGACGGTGATATCGATATTCTTCGTATTGCTCGGTCTTATTGGTCTTATTTCGCTGCCAATTGAGCAATATCCGAACATCGCACCGCCAACCATCAGCGTTTGGACATCATATCAAGGAGCTGACGCGCAGACTGTGCTCAACTCTGTTATCACTCCGTTGGAAGAGAGTATCAACGGTGTGGAGAACATGACATATTTGACATCGTCGGCTACCAACGACGGTTCGGCTTCTATCACTGTGTATTTTGAACAGGGCTCTGATGCCGACATGGCAGCCGTTAACGTACAGAACCGCGTGTCTCAGGCTCAGGCACTTCTGCCAGCCGAAGTAACACGAGTAGGTGTGACCGTTTCAAAGCGCCAGACCTCACAGGTTATCATGTACACACTGACATCCGATGACGGCCGCTATGACGACGAGTTCCTGACAAACTATAACAACATCAACATCGTTCCTGCTTTGAAGCGTGTTAGTGGTGTAGGTGACGTGCAGTCACCAGGTTTGAAGACCTACTCAATGCGTATCTGGTTGCAGCCAGAAAAGATGAAGCAGTACAACCTCATCCCTTCTGACGTGTCTGCAGCATTGGCCGAGCAGAATATTGAGGCTGCTCCAGGTAAGTTTGGAGAGCAGAGCGATGTGGCATACGAGTATGTTATGCGCTATAAGGGCCGTCTGAAAACAGCAGAGGAATATGGCGACATTATTATCCGCAGTGATGCCAATGGTCAGATACTTCGTTTGAAGGATGTGGCAAATGTAGAGCTCGGTGGTTTGCAGTACAACGTGTCAATGCGTAACAACAACAACCCTTCTGTGATGGGTATGGTTCAGCAGATTGCAGGTTCTAATGCTAACCAGATTGCTACCGATGTTAAGAGCGTGCTTGAGGAGCAGGCAAAGAATTTCCCTCCAGGAGTGAAATATAAAATCAATTATGATGTAACCGAGTTCCTTTATGCGTCTATCGAAGAGGTGGTGTTCACCCTCGTGCTCACATTGCTGCTCGTGTTCCTTGTGGTTTATGTGTTCCTGCAGGACTTCCGTTCTACGCTCATCCCAATGATTGCCGTTCCTGTGGCGTTGATTGGTACATTCCTTTTCCTCTGGATATTCGGATTCTCAATCAACCTGCTTGTGCTTTCTGCCTTGCTTTTGGCTATTGCCATTGTGGTCGACGACGCTATTGTGGTGGTTGAGGCTGTGCATGCTAAGCTTGACCAAGGTTATAAGAGTGCTCTTGTGGCAAGTATCGACGCCATGAACGAGATTTCTGGTGCTATCATCTCTATTACCCTTGTGATGTCGGCTGTGTTCGTTCCTGTATCATTCATGGGCGGTATCTCAGGTACATTCTACCGTGAGTTTGGTATCACCATGGCTGTGTCAATCTTGATTTCAGCTGTTAACGCCTTGACCCTTTCTCCTGCTCTGTGTGCTATCTTCTTGAAACCACACGAGGAGCATGGTGACAAGAAGATGTCACGTGTAGACCGTTTCCATGCTGCATTCAATGTTCAGTATGAGAAACTTCTTGCCAAGTACAAGAAAGGTGTAGAAAATGTAATCAAGCGCCGTGTATTGGCTGCTTCTGCCATTGTAATAGGAATTGTGGTGCTTGTTATCACAATGAATACCACAAAGACTGGTCTTATTCCTGATGAAGATACTGGTACTCTGTTCTGTACTATCTCTATGGCACCAGGTACCAGCCAGGCACGCACTCAGGAGGTTATCGACTATGTGGACAAGATGCTTGCTGCCAACCCTGCTATCGAGAACCGTGAGCAGTTGGTAGGTTATAACTTCATTGCAGGTGCTGGTTCAGACCAGGCAACCTTCATCATCAAGTTGAAGTCGTTCCATGACCGTCCAGCAGGATTCTTCTATATGCTCTCAGGATTGTGGGAGGGTGATGGTATCAGTCGATTCTTTGTGAATCCTTTGGCTAACACCTCTGTCCTTGGAACAATCTATAAGCAGACTGCAAGCATCAAGGATGCTCAGATTCTTGCTTTCGCTCCACCTATGGTATCAGGATTTAGTGCTACAAACGGTATCACGTTTGCTATGCAGGATAAGACTGGTGGTGACTTGAACAGATTCTTCGAGATTACTAAGAACTATCTGGCTGAGCTTAATAAGCGTCCTGAGATAGCAACTGCTATGACATCATACAACCCTAACTATCCTCAGTACATGGTAGATGTTGATGTTGCTAAGTGTAAGCAGAACGGCATAGGTCCAAACACAATCCTTAGCACTCTGCAGGGTTACTATGGTGGTATGTATGCGTCTAACTTCAATGCTTATGGTAAGCTTTATCGTGTAATGATTCAGGGTTCGGTAGACAGTCGTATGTCACCTGATGGTCTCTCTAATATATATGTGCGCACACCTAATGGTATGGCTCCAGTAAGCGAGTACTGCACATTGCGCCGTGTGTATGGACCTTCTAACATCAACCGCTTCAACCTCTTTACCTGTATCAACGTTAATGCTTCGCCTGCCGACGGCTATTCATCAGGTCAGGCTATTCAGGCTGTTGAGGAAGTTGCTGCACAGGTGTTGCCAGAGGGTTATGGCTTGGACTATTCAGGTCTTACACGTTCTGAGCAAGAGTCAAGCGACTCTACCGCTATCATCTTCGTGCTCTGTATCGTATTCGTATATCTCATTCTTTCAGCTCAGTATGAGAGTTACATCCTTCCATTGGCTGTAATCCTCTCTATACCGTTCGGACTCGCAGGAGCGTTCCTGTTCACTCAGATATTCGGTCATAGTAACGATATCTACATGCAGATTGCGCTCATCATGCTTATCGGTCTGTTGGCAAAGAACGCCATCCTTATTGTGCAGTTCGCTCTTGAGCGCCGCCGCATGGGTATGGCCATCAAGTACTCTGCCATCCTCGGTGCTGGTGCCCGTCTGCGTCCTATCCTCATGACCTCACTCGCTATGATTATTGGTTTGCTGCCATTGATGTTTGCAAGTGGTGTAGGTAAGAATGGTAACCAAACTCTTGGTGCGGCTGCCGTTGGAGGTATGCTCATTGGTACTCTTTGTCAGGTGTTCATTGTACCTGCATTGTTTGCGGTATGTCAGTGGGCACAGGAGAAGATTAAGCCAATAGAGTTTGATGACGATGATGCTCATGTTGACACTGAGCTGTTGCAATATACACATCCTGTGGAAAAGTAGACAAGTAGACGAGTGAACGAGTTGACAAGATACTTGCAACTAGTGTTACGAAATAAGCAAACAAGCAACTTATCAACTCGTTAACTCGTCAACTAAAAAAATATACAATGCAAATGAAGACAAAAAATATAATCGCAATAATGTCGGCAGCTGTTCTCATGAGCAGCTGTGGACTCTACAATAAGTACGACCGCCCAGAGGTAAACACCAAGGGACTGATACGCGATGCTGTATCAGATACCGATACTCTGGCTGTGGCTGATACTGCAAGCTTTGGCAACTTGCCTTGGCGCAGTGTGTTTACAGACCCACAGTTGCAGTCGCTCATTGAAAAAGGCTTGGCCAACAATCCAGATTTGCTTAATGCCGCACTCAATGTTAAACAGGTTGAGGCAGCATTGCTTATAGCTAAACTGGCTTTCATTCCGTCAATAACACTTTCTCCACAAGGAACGCTGGCTTCATTCGATGGTGCTACACCATCAAAGTCATACTCACTGCCAGTGACAGCCAGCTGGAACATTGACCTCTTTGGCAATCTGCTTGCTACAAAGCGTGGGGCGCAGAAAAACTTGATAGCAATGAAGGATTATCAGCAGGCCGTTCAGACCAGTGTGATTACCAACATAGCCAATATCTATTACACCCTGATGATGCTTGACCGTCAGCTTGAGATACTTAACGAGATGACAGGATTGGCAAAGGACTCATGGGATAAGATGAAACTGATGGAGCTTCGCGGTTCACGCCCTCACAGCACAAAGAGCGCTGAGGCAAGCTACTACTCTGTGCTTGCTCAGGTTGAGGAGATGAAGCGCCAGATACGTGAGACAGAGAATGCTCTCTCACTTTTGCTTGGCGAACCAGGCCACGCTATTGCCCGTGGCAAACTTAGCGAGCAGTCGCTGCCTTCAGAGTTCAGCACAGGTGTAGGTATTCAGTTGCTCAACAACCGTCCTGATGTTCACTATGCTGAGATGCAGTTGGCACAGTGCTTCCACAATGTTCAGGTGGCTCGCAGCCGTTTCTATCCAAACATAAGCATTAGCGGTACAGGTGCGTTTACAAACAATGGTGGTGTAGTAAATCCAGGCAAGTGGTTGCTCTCAGCTGTTGGTAGCCTTGTTCAGCCAATATTTATGAACGGTCAGATCATTGCCGGACTTAAGGTGGCTAAGGCACAGCAGGAGCAGGCATACAACTCATGGCAGAATGCGGTTCTCAAAGCTGGCAACGAGGTGAGCAATGCTCTTGTGGCTTATAATGCGAATGCAGAGAAGACCCGTCTTGAGGAGAAGCAGGTTAATGCTCTGCGCACAGCTTATGAGAATGTAAAGGAACTTTATGGCAAGTCAAATGTGACATATCTTGAGGTAATCAGCGCACAGTCTCAGTTGCTCAATGCTGAGTTGTCAAAGACTGCCGATGAATTCTACAAGATGCAGGCTGTGGTAAGTCTGTATAGCGCACTTGGCGGAGGAAGATATTAATTTAAGTAGACAAGTAGGGAGTAGACAAGTAAATAAGTTATTTGTTACTGTTGCAACTCAAGGCGGCAATACAAAAAATCTTCAACTTGTTTTTAACTTCATTCAAGGAACATCTTGCAGCTAAATAAAAGCAAGCAACTTGTCAACTCGTCAACTTGTTAACTTGTCAACTAAATAAAATAATATGATTAGCGACAAAGCATTAGTAAGCCCTAAGGCAAAGATAGGACAGAATGTAACAATCTATCCTTTCGCATATATCGAAGACGATGTCGTAATAGGCGACAACTGTATAATCTATCCAAACGTGAGCATTATGAACGGCACACGCATGGGCAGTGATAACAAGGTGTTCCAGAACACGGTGCTCGGAGCAGAACCACAGGACTTCAACTATCGTGGCGATGCCTCACAGCTCATCATTGGAAATGGTAATATCATCCGCGAGAATGTGGTTATCAACCGTGCCACCTTCAGCGACGGACAGACTGTTATAGGCGATAAGAACTTCCTCATGGAGGGTGTTCACGTGTCTCATGATACCAAGATTGGTCGTGCCAATGTGTTTGGTTATGGCACAAAGATTGCAGGCGACTGTATCATTGGCGACCGCGTGATATTCTCTTCAGGCGTTATTGCCAACCCTGGTGCGCGTGTGGGAGATGCAGCGATGATTCAGAGTGGTACACGTTTTAGCAAGGATATCCCTCCATTCATCGTGGCAACCGACAATCCTGTACGCTTTGGCGGCGTTAATAAGACTATCCTTCGCAATTATAGTGTAGATGAGAAGGAGATTGCCCACATTGCCAATGCCTATCGACTGGTGTTCCACGGACAGACATCTCTCTTTGATGCCATCCAGCAGATTAAGGACCAGGTGCCAGACAGTGAGATGATTCAGAATGTTATCAGATTCTTGTCAGGCACAAAGCTTGGAGTAATAGGTACATATTAAACAGTTATGGATGCAATAAAAATGGCGGCAGATTAAACTGTCGCCATTTTTTATTGTGTTGCAATACTGTCAAAATGGTAATTCGATAAAACCTACTCAAAGTAATAGAGGAAGGTTGCCAGACCTTCAACAGCTTTCTTCTTCTGGTCTTTTATCTCTATTGCAAACTTAATTTCAGCCTTTACTGTACCGCGCAGGTTGGCAATAGAGTTGAGGTCGGCAACAAGGCGAATATACTCGCCCGATTTAACAGCCTGTCCGAATTTCATCTTATCCATGCCATAGTTTACCATCATCTTCAGGTTGTGTACCTCAATAATCTGGTTCCACATGTGTGGAAGCATAGACAATGTAAGATAACCATGTGCAATGGTTGTCTTGAACGGACTCTCTGTCTTTGCTTTCTCTGTATCTACATGAATCCATTGGTGGTCGAGCGTAGCATCAGCAAACATGTTGATGCGTTCCTGCGACAGTTCCACCCATTCGGATACACCAAGGTTCTGGCCTTCCTTGGCTGCAAACTCTTCGTAATTGTTGATTATTAACTTGCTCATAGTTTTTTTCTTATTTTATATTGTTGTAATCAGTCCATTTAAAAAGTATCCCAGCAAATAAGATGTCAATACGACGCCGTGCATGGTATGCCAGCTGCAATGACCTTATCCCTAATGCTGTTAAGTAAATCAGGCTCTGCTTTAAGCAATCCTTTTATAGGAGTCTCACGGTCGATGGTATATATCATTACGCTATGCGGTTTGATTGTTTTTAGTGCCTCAAGCCAAGGTGTCACGTATTGTTCTCCTGTATTGTCTAAGTTCTCTCCCATGTGCTCGCCCTTCATGAACATTGTCTGTATTATGACATGCCCATTGAATGCTTTTAAGTTCTCAATTATCTCTGGCAAATTGTATGGGCATGCAGGGCGGTCCACCTTATTTATATATATAGGGTCGACAGTGTCAAGCTTCAGAATATTGTTGTCAACTTTCATTAAAGCCTCATGTACGGCATTGCGGTGTATGAACGTTGAGTTTGATAAGACTGAAATCTTTGCTTTTGGGAAATATTTGTTGCGCAGGCCGATAGTATCGTCAATGATTGCAGCAAAGTCAGGATGGCATGTTGGTTCGCCATTGCCGGCAAAAGTAAGAACATCAGGTTCCGGACCATTTACAGCCATATCTTGAAGCTTTCTCTCAAGTGCCTCTGCCACTTCGTTGCGTGTAGGCATTTTTTTCTTTGCTCTGTTGTCTGCATTCAATCCGCACTCGCAGTATATGCAGTCAAACGAACATACCTTTCCGTCTGCTGGCAACAGGTTGATTCCCAGCGACACACCTAAGCGCCGACTGTGTACAGGTCCGAAAATTGGAGATGGGTATATTATTG
>X430_Giraffe__coassemble_154_pt1 | contig 15497 bp, 14 predicted proteins | sample X430_Giraffe__metabat2_high_PE_008 | metagenome-assembled genome bin X430_Giraffe
CCATTTTTTTGCATCCAAACCACTTTCTCGCTGTCTTTCAACCCCAACTTTTTCTCTAGATTGAGATTTTTCCTGAACAAAAATTTTTTTGAAAAATTTTGACAAAATTATTTAGACATTGTCGTTTTTTAAATTACTAAAGCGTTATGGCAATCGTATCTAAAAGTGTGATTTTTCATTTCCCCTACTTGTCCTCTTCGCTTAATTTCATAACCTTTTATAATAAGATAAGCCTTAGGAAACCCTAGGAAGACCTAGGAGGTTCTAGGAAACTCTAGGAAGACCTAGGAGGTTCTAGGAAACTCTAGGAAATCTAGAAGCTGCATCTCAACAAAATTTACAAACAAGTTTGTTGATTTTGTCTTCGATTTGCCTTACCTTTATATAAGATAAGCGGCATCTCAACAAAATTTACAAACAAGTTTGATAATTTTGTGCTCGATTTGCATTACCTTTATATAAGATAAGCTGCATCTCAACAAAATTTACAAACAAGTTTGTTGATTTTGTCTTCGATTTGCATTACCTTTGCACTATGAGAGTGTTAATAGTAAATACCAGCGAGCAGACAGGCGGTGCGGCAGTAGCGGCAAACCGTTTGATGAGAGCACTTAACAATCATGGTGTTAAGGTGAAGATGCTTGTGCGCGACAAGGAGACAGATAACATAAATGTTGTAGGACTAAAGAATACAATCTTTCAGAAATGGCATTTCCTTTGGGAACGCCTCGTGGTGTATTTCTATTTGCATTTCTCCATCAAGAACCTTTTTCAGATAGACATTGCCAATAGCGGTACTGACATCACACGGTTGAAGGAGTTTAAGGAGGCCGACGTGATACACCTGCATTGGATTAACCAGGGAATGTTGTCGCTGAAGTCGATACGCAAGATACTGGCAAGCGGCAAACCAGTGGTATGGACAATGCACGATATATGGCCAGCCACAGCCATCTGTCATCTTACGCTTGGATGCAATCGCTTTAAGTCGCGTTGCGGTAATTGCAGGCTCCTGCCAGGCAAAGGCAGTGCCGACGATTTGTCTGCCAAGGTGTGGCGCAAGAAAGAGCGTCTGTATAATGAAGGCGACATTAGTTTTGTTACATGCAGCAAGTGGCTTGAGGGAGAGGCTAAGAAAAGCACGCTTCTGCGCGACAAGACAATAACCAGTATCCCTAATGCCATAGACACGCATGTGTTTAAGAAGACAGATAAGAGTGAGGCGCGCGAAAACTGCGGTCTGCCTAAAGACAAGAACGTAATCTTATTTGTGTGTCAGCGTCTTACCAATCCAAACAAGGGTATGGCCTATCTTGCAGAAGCATGTAATATCATGGCAAAGAACCATCCCGAGACACTCAACGACACCGTTATCGCCGTTTTGGGCGGACATGCCGACGATATGAAAGAGAGTCTGCCCTATGACATCTATCCATTGGGATATACCACCGACATCAATAAGATTGTGGAGATATACAACTCCGCCTCTGTGTTTGTGTTGCCCTCGCTCTCAGAAAACCTTCCCAATACCATTATGGAGGCAATGGCCTGTGGAGTGCCTTGCGTGGGATTTAAGGTGGGAGGCATCCCCGAGGAGATTGACCATTGCAAAAACGGATATGTGGCAGCCTATCGCGATGCGGAGGATTTGGCGCGCGGCATATACTGGGTGGTAAAAGAAGCCGACTATGAGGCGCTTAGCAAAGAGGCACATTCAAAAGTTGTGTCGTCTTACTCTCAGCAGAGCGTGGCGGTAAAATATATTGAAGTATACAATCAGGCTATAGCAAAAAAACATTATAATATATGATTAAGATTTCAGTTGTCACCATAACCTATAATGCCGCTGATGTGCTTAAACGCACGTTAGACAGTGTGCTAAACCAAACCTATCAGCATATAGAGCATCTTATTGTCGATGGCGCGTCTTTAGACGATACGCTTGAGATAGCTAATGACTATAAGGATGAAAACGACGAGGTGGCCGCAAGTCATGATGTGATTATAACATCGGCTAAGGATAAGGGACTTTATGACGCAATGAACAAGGGATTGATGCGCGCCACTGGCGATTATGTGCTTTTCCTTAATGCGGGCGATTTCCTTCCCTCGTCGGCAACCATAGAGACAGTGGTGGATGTGGCGAAGCGTGTGCGCCAGGAGTCGGGCGCCCTGCCAGCCGTGCTCTATGGCGACACGGATATTGTTGACAGTCATGGCAATTATCTTCATCCTCGTCATCACCGTCCGCCACATAACCTCACATGGCGCTCGTACCGTTATGGTATGCTGGTGTGCCATCAGGCTTTTTATGCGCGTCTTGATATTGCCCAGACCATGCCATACGATTTGAACTACCGCTTCTCTGCCGATGTTGACTGGTGTATCCGTGTGATGCATGAGGCCGACCGCCGTGGACTTGAGCTGGTTAATGTTGGGGCAGTGGTTGTTAACTACACCAAGGAGGGACAGACCACAATCAACCACAAGGCGTCATTGAATGAACGCTACAAGGTAATGTGCCGTCATTATGGCACTCTGCCCACAATATTCATGCACTGCATGTTTGTGGTGAGGGCTTTGCTGAAGAGGCTCGGGGCGAGATGATTATTAACCCATATTGCCCTGATTCTCGAAGAAAATGCTTATATTTGCATTTGCAATAATTAAAAACGATATCTTATGAGAAAATCAGTGAAATTTATGCTTGCATGCTTGTTGGCATGTGTGTTCTCAATGCCATCTGAGGCAAAGAAAAATCCTGAGAAGGGTATGGGTGCATACCTGTTTACATTCTTCAACGACCCTACACATAGTCTTTATATGGCTATAAGTTACGATGGATATACTTTTACAGCCGTGAACGACGGCAAGCCAGTGATTGGCGGCGATAGCATTGCTGCTCAGCGAGGCATACGCGACCCGCACATCTGCCGTGCTCCTAATGGATGGTTTTATATCGCCATGACCGACCTTCATGTGTTTGGAAAGCAGAAGGGATTGCGCACCACGCAGTGGGAACGCGACGACAAGTATGGATGGGGCAACAACCGCGGACTGGTATTGATGAAGTCGAAAGACCTTATACACTGGACACATACCGAGGTGTTCGTCAATGAGGCATTCCCGGAAAACTTCAGCGAACTGGGTTGTGCTTGGGCTCCACAGACGGTGTGGGACCCAGCTGTTGGCAAACCGATGGTATATTTCACCATCCGTCAGAAGCCAGGCGGCAGAACAAAGATGTATTATAGTTATGCCAACGAGGATTTCACTAAGTTAGAAACAGAACCGAAGCTTCTCTTCGAATATCCCGACAATAAGATACAGGTGCTCGACGCCGATATCTGTCAGATGCCCGACGGCCGCTATTTCATGACCTATGTGGCACAGGAGAATCCTGGCGGAATAAAGTACATGATTTCAGACAAGATAAACTCATATAACGACTATCACCACGAGCAGATAGACACAGAGCGCAGAGGCTGTGAGGCTCCAAACACATGGAAGCGCATTGGCGAGGACAAGTGGGTGATAATGTATGATGTGTATAGCGTGAATCCTCACAACTTCGGATTTGTTGAGACAACCGACTTCAAGACTTTCACGCCGCTTGGCCGATTTAACGAGGGTAAGATGAAGGCAACAAACTTTGAGAGTCCTAAGCACGGTTGTGTGATACAGATAACAAAGAAGGAAGCTAAGAGATTGGAGAAATATTGGAAGAAATAAAGGAGAACCTCCCCCAACCCCTCCGAAGGAGGGGAGAATGGATGATGGATTTTAAAAGGATTAAAGATTAGAGATTAAGGATTAAGGTTTGTTACCCAAGCATACGTCTGCACTCCTACACTCCTTCACTCCTATACTCCTAATAACTTCTTAACTTCAAAAAAATCAAAACTTAAAATCAATGAGAGATTTCAATTATTATGCACCTACGGAGGTTGTGTTCGGTGCAGAGTCGGAAGCACAAGTGGCAACGCTTGTAAAGAAATATGGCGGCAGCAAAGTGCTATTGCATTATGGTGGTCAGAGTGCCATCAAATCAGGTCTTCTTGATAAGGTGTGCCGCCTGTTGGACGGCGAGGGTGTAACTTATGTGACGCTTGGCGGAGTGGTCCCCAATCCGCGCTTGTCTAAGGTGAGAGAGGGTATCGACCTTTGCCGTGCAGAGGGTGTTGACTTTATTCTTGCCGTTGGCGGAGGCAGTGTGATAGACTCATCAAAAGCCATTGCTCTTGGTGTGCCTTATGATGGTGATGTGTGGAATTTCTATATGCGTGGCGGTACTCCAGAGAGGGTGTTGCCAATAGGTGTTGTGCTTACTATTCCAGCAGCGGGCAGTGAGATGAGTCTTGGCTGTGTTATCACCAATGAGGATGGCGGCATAAAGACAGGATACTCAAGTAATATGTTCCGTCCTAAGTTTGCCATTATGAACCCAGAGCGCACATACTCTTTGCCTCCTTATCAGACAGCGGCAGGAGTAACCGACATCATGATGCACACCATGGAGCGCTATTTTACACACGACGATGATATGACGCTGACCACAGAACTGGCTGAGGCACTGCTGCGCACGATGAAGGACTGTGTGTTTGCTGTTCTTGATAACCCAGAGGATTATCGCAACCGTGCGCAGATAATGTGGGGCGGCAGTCTGGCGCATAATGGATTGACAGGTTGCGGTGTGGCGGAAGACTGGGCTACTCATCAGTTGGAGCATGAGCTTAGCGGTATGTTTGATGTTACCCACGGCGCAGGACTGTCTGCTGTATGGCCAAGCTGGGCGCGCTATGTGTATAAGGAGAATGTAAGTCGTTTTGTGCGCTTTGCCGTTAATGTGATGGGTGTGCCAAATGATTTCGCTAATCCTGAGGCAACGGCTCTGCGCGGCATCGCGGCAATGGAGCGTTTCTATCATGACATTGGCATGCCTATAACAATACCAGAACTGATAGGCAGAAAGGCCACTGACGAGGAGATTAAGGAGATGGCGCGTAAGTGTACACGCGACTACACCATAACAAAGGGCGGACTAAAAGTGCTGAAGGCCGACGATATGGTGGCTATTTATAACATGGCAAATGTATAAACTTAGATGTCCTTGACCAAAACAGGCCCGGCGATTGCCGAGCCTGTTTTTCTATATATGTTAATCTCTCTCTGCTTATTTGATAATCATTGTTCCAATGTCTTGCACGGATATCTCGCGGTTGGCCGAGTTGATATTCTCAAGTGTGAGATTCTCTATCGGACGCTCTGGCAATCCCTTGGCGCGAAGCATGGTTGGGCAGTTGTCTATAGTGATGTCGCGGAAGGTGATGTCGCGGAAGGCTGGCGTGAGGCGGTTGACCTCTCTCTCAGGCAGTCGCTGGCCTAAGCCGCCAACCGAGTTGGGTGAGCCCAGCATGTCGAAGAAGATGGCTGGGCGCTCTGAACTCTTTACGTGGATGCGCTCAAACCACATCTTCTCGCCGCCACCGCCACGAGGACGGCGCGTCTTCATGTAGAATGGGTACATGGCTTTCTCTATGGTGCAGTCATGGACATATACGTTGCGCACTGTCGCTGCCGTCTCGCTGCCCACGGCAATGCCGCCCACGCCATTCTTCACTGTGCAGTGGCGTATCACCACATTCTCTGTTGGACGGTTGCGGTTCATGCCGTCGTTGCCGCGTCCTGCCTTCAGTGTGAAGCAGTCGTCGCCGCAGCTTAATGTGGTATACTCAATAAGCACGTTGACAGAAGAGTCGATGTCGATGCCGTCGGTGCGCACCTGTCCGCGGCTGTTTACGGTGACGCCTCTTATGATTACATTTTTGCAATAAGTGGGGACAATGTTCCAGAAGATGGAATGTTCGAAGGTTACACCTTCAATAAGTACGTTGGTGCAGTTGAACGCCCCAAAGAATGCCGGCATAAAAATATTCTTGCCATTGGCTCCGTCGATGATGCGCTGCTCTACGGGGGTATTCTCAAGGTCTGGACTAACTCCACCCTCGGCTCTTGTAAGTATCTCGCAGTCGTAAGACGGACCCACCAGTTTGCCTTTGCCAGTTATGGCGATGTTCTCGGCGCCATTGGCGTAAATCATTCCGCCAAGCGAGAACGCATCTACACCCTCGTAGCGTGCCTGCACCACGGGCAGGTAGTCGCTGATGCTGCCGCTGAAATGAAGTTCGGCGCCCTCGCTAAGATGCAGGTTGACATTGCTTTTGAGTATAATTCTGCCAGTGAACCATTTTCCCTCGGGCACTATTACCGTTCCGCCGCCTTTAGCAGCAATGCGGTCGATGGCTTTCTGAATAGCCTTGGTACAGGGTTTTGTCTGCTTTGCGCCCGTCTTGACTATGCTCAGGCTTCGCTCTGGAAAACCGGGTTTGCTTAGCTGAGGCATTTCGAAAGGTGCCTTTATTGCTTCTATTTCGGCAGGCATCTGCGCATTGGCGTTAATGTTTGCGATTGCTAATGCTATTAATGCGGCGATGTGGCATGTAAGTTTTTTCATATTCATCATGTGTTGTTCTTGAATTATTCTGTTATGATATATAATTATATGACGTATGAGAAATATATTGTATGCGAAAAATTAGTTAAATGTTTGTAAAAGTATTAACTTTGCATTGAAATGAACGTCAGAGACCGGCAAATACTCAATATAGCCCTGCCCTCAATAGTGTCGAACATCACCGTGCCGCTGTTGGGGTTGGTTGACGTGGCCATTGTTGGTCACATGGGGAGTGCTGCATATATTGGAGCCGTTGCGGTAGGGGCAATGATGTTTAATCTTATCTTCTGGCTCTTTGCCTTTCTTCGCATGGGTGCCAGCGGACTCACTTCGCAGGCGTTAGGCCGTCGCGACCTGAAAGAGGTGACTGCCCTGATGTCGCGCTCTTTGGCAATAGCAGCGGCGATAACCCTTGGACTTATTGTGCTGCAGGTTCCTATCAGGGAACTGATGTTGTGGTTTATCGGACCAACCCCCGATGTGCTGCCCTATGTCTTGACATATTATAATATAGTAATATGGGGAGCGCCCGCGGTGATGTGCCTGTATGGACTTACGGGATGGTATGTGGGAATGCAGAACACCAAGATACCAATGTTTGTGTCTATCATGCAGAACGTTACAAACATCCTTTTGAGTCTGCTGTTTGTGTATGGCATGGGGATGAAGATAGAAGGTGTGGCACTGGGCACAGTTGTGGCTCAGTATGCTGGTTTGCTTGTTGCTTTGCTCCTGTGGTGGAAACATTACGGCAGGCTCGGTAAGTATTTTGATATAAGAAAAACTTTTGTGCGTGCAGAAATGGTTCGCTTTTTTAATGTCAACCGCGATATATTTCTCCGCACCCTGTGTCTTGTGTCGGTAAATCTTTATTTCACTTCGGCAGGAGCCCGCCATGGTGCTGTGATATTATCGGTTAATACCGTACTGATGCAGCTATATTTGCTATTCTCATATTTTATGGATGGCTTTGCTTATGCTGGCGAAGCGCTTTGCGGCAGGTATTATGGAGCAGGCAACAGGGATGCCTTTGCTGATACCTTGAGAAGACTGTTCAGGTGGACTGCGCTGATGGTGCTGGTGTATACTGTTGTTTACGCCCTTGCAGGTGAGTATATAGCCTCGCTGCTCACAAACGAGACACAAGTGCTTGCTGCCTTGCATGATTATATATGGTGGGCTTGTCTTATTCCTGTGTGCGGAGCATTGGCTTTTATGTGGGATGGCGTTTATATTGGCATTACCGCCACTCGTGGCATGCTTTATTCATTGGCAGTGGCTGCCGCTGCTTTTTTCATAAGTTATTTTGCTTTTGTGGGTTATTTAGCTAATCATGCCTTGTGGCTGGCCCAGCTTTTGTACCTTTTAACGCGAGGACTTTTTCAGACAATTTGGTGGAAGAAAGCAAAATACATGTAGTAAAAAATATTAAATAAGTTAAATAATATTAATTACATACACTTTGACTGTTTCTTGTTAATAATAAAATAACAAAAAGTAGTACCTTTGCAGTCCAATTAACTCGGGGAAAGTCTTAGAATCCCCATGAATGCCGTGTTAATAGCGGTGTCTTTGGCCGGGCATCGTGGTTAGTGAATCTGCATTCAGCCAAAACGTAATGCACAAAGAGTTAGACCTTTGCGTGTGAAATTGAGGCACAAGAGATTAATAAAAATGTTTTTTAGTAGTAAAATTTAAAATTAGAAATGAACACTTTAAGTTACAAGACTATTTCCGTTAATAAGGAAACAGCCAAGAAAGAGTGGGTTGTTATCGACGCAACAGATCAGGTTGTTGGTCGTCTTTGCTCAAAGGTAGCAAAGCTTATCCGCGGAAAGTACAAGCCATCATTCACTCCTCATGTGGATTGTGGTGACAACGTTATCATCATCAATGCCGCTAAGGTAAGATTTACAGGCAAGAAGGAAACCGATAAGGTTTACACACGCTACACTGGTTATCCAGGTGGACAGCGCTTCAACACTCCAGCTGAGCTCCGTACTCAGAAGAACGGTGTAGAGAAGATGCTTCGCCATGCAGTAAAGGGCATGCTTCCAAAGGGAATCCTGGGTCGTCACCTGCTCAACAACCTCTATATCTATGAGGGTACAGAGCACAAGCACGCAGCTCAGCAGCCAAAGACAATTGATATTAACCAGTATAAATAATAAGGAAAGATGGAAGTAATAAACGCAATAGGTCGTCGCAAGAGCTCTGTAGCTCGTGTTTTCGTTAGCGAGGGTACAGGCAAGATTACGATCAATAAGAAGGAATTAGAAGTATATTTCCCATCAGCAATTCTTCAGTACGTGGTTAAGCAGCCACTGAACCTCCTCGAAGTAGCTGAGAAATATGATATCAAGGTTAACCTTGACGGTGGCGGTTTTACAGGTCAGAGCCAGGCTCTTCGTCTTGCAATCGCTCGCGCACTTGTTAAGATTAACGCAGAGGACAAGAAGGCACTCAAGGCACAGGGCTTCCTGACACGCGACAGCCGTTCTGTTGAGCGTAAGAAGCCAGGTCAGCCAAAGGCACGCCGTCGCTTCCAGTTCAGTAAGCGTTAATGCTACGGCATTGAATTATGAATTGGGAATAATGAATGTTGAAATTTGTTTTTCCTTAGTTCATATCGCTTAAGAACAAGTTTAGCATCTAAGCCTAGAAGATTTGTCGCATAATTTCGAATACAGAATTCATAATTATAAACAACTACTTCTTGGCTGATTCTAAAAAAGAATTAAAAAAGAAAGTAAACAACAAATTTAAAAAAATTAGACAAATGTCAAGAACAAATTTTGATATGCTGCTCCAGGCTGGTTGCCACTTTGGTCACCTGAAGCGCAAGTGGAACCCAGCAATGGCTCCATACATCTACACAGAGCGTAACGGTATTCATATTATCGACCTTCACAAGACAGTAGTTAAGATTGACGAGGCTGCTGAGGCTTTGAAGCAAATCGCAAAGTCAGGCAAGAAGGTATTGTTCGTTGCTACTAAAAAACAAACTAAGGATGTTATCGCTGAGAAAGCAACTAGCGTAAACATGCCTTATGTTATCGAGCGTTGGCCAGGTGGTATGCTTACCAACTTCCCAACAATCCGCAAGGCCGTAAAGAAAATGGCGAACATCGATAAGCTGATGGCTGATGGTACATACAGCAACCTGTCAAAGCGTGAGCTTCTGCAGATTACACGTCAGCGCGCTAAGCTTGAGAAGAACCTCGGTTCTATCGCTGACCTGACACGTCTTCCAAGCGCACTCTTCGTTGTAGACGTAATGAAGGAGCACATCGCTGTTAAGGAGGCTAACCGTCTTGGTATCCCAGTATTTGGTATCGTAGACACAAACTCTGATCCAAAGAATATTGACTTTGTTATCCCAGCAAACGATGATGCAAAGGATTCTGTTGAGACAATTCTCAATGCTTGCTGCGCAGCTATCGCTGAGGGTGTAGAGGAGCGCAAGGTAGAGAAGGCTGATGAGGCTGCTGCTCAGGCACAGGCTGAGGCTGAGGCTACAGAGGAAAAGCCAAAGCGTGTTCGCAAGGCTCGCAAGGACGCTGCTCCAAAGACAGAGGAATAATTTTCAAATTTAAGAATTATGAATTTTGAGTTATGAAACATTTATGATTCAAAGTTCATAATTCTTTAAATACATTTTATTTTTTTCAACTTTTAATTTTTTTACGAAGATGGATTACAAACCAAATATGGAAGACATCAAGAAGCTCCGCACTATGACTGGTGCTGGTCTTGCTGATGTTAAGAAGGCTCTCACAGAGGCTGAGGGTGATTTCAATAAGGCAATGGAGATTATCCGTGAGAAGGGTCAGGCTATCGCTGCTAAGCGTTCAGACCGTGAGACTTCTAATGGTTGTGTACTTGTAAAGGCTGCTGAGGGCTTCGCTGCTATCGTAGCTTTGAAGTGCGAGACAGACTTCGTTGCTAATGGTGCTGACTATATCAAGCTGACACAGGATATCCTCGACGCTGCTGTTGCTGCTAAGGCTAAGAGCATTGAGGAGGTTAAGGGTCTTACAATCGCTGATGGTACAAAGGTAGAGGAGGCTGTTATCGCTCGCTCTGGTATCACAGGTGAGAAGATGGAACTCGACGGCTACTTCTTCATCGAGGGTGAGAACATCTCTGTTTACGACCACATGGGCAAGCACGGTCTTTGCACAATGGTTCAGCTTAACAAGTCTGCTGAGGAGCAGGGTCACGCTATCGCAATGCAGGTAGCTGCTATGAACCCAGTTGCTCTCGACGAGGCAAGCGTACCACAGGATGTTAAGGACACAGAGTTGAAGGTTGCTATCGAGAAGACAAAGGAAGAGCAGGTACAGAAGGCTGTTGAGGCTGCTTTGAAGAAGGCTGGTTTCAACCTCTACATCTGCGAGAACGAGGAGCACATCGCTGAGGGTATTGCTAAGGGTAATATCACAGAGGCTCAGGCTGAGGAGATCCGCAACATCAAGACAACTGTTGCTGCTGAGAAGGCTGCTAATCTGCCAGAGGCAATGATTCAGAACATTGCTAAGGGTCGTATGGCTAAGTTCTTCAAGGAGAGCTGTCTGCTCAACCAGGAGTTCATCCAGGATAGCAAGATGACTGTAACAGACTATCTGCAGGCTACTGATAAGGAGCTTACAGTTGTTACATTCAACCGCTTCACATTGCGTGCTGAATAATAACAGTCTAAATAAATGCAAAAGCGAAGAATCTGATGGTTCTTCGCTTTTTTTATTTTGTTAGATAAACAGTAAATGCAATAATGTATTTGCTGGGATATAGAGCATAGAGTGCCTAACTTAAGTTGTTATCTCGCCTTTCTGTATGTGCTTATGGTGTTGCCGTCGGTGGTTATATGACTATGAAGGACTATGCCTTCTGGAAGGGCAGGGGCCTTAGTGCCGTTGTCTGCCACTATTGGAGCTGTCTCCACCCTAATCTCGTCCCACAGACCTGCGTTGATAAAACTTGTGTGTGTGATAGCGCCACCCTCAACAATGAGTGACTGAACGTCTTGGCTATGAAGGTCGTTTAAGAGTTTCTCTAATGACCAGTCGTGGGTCAGCACTATGCGCTTAGGATTGATGCCGTGCCACTCACGCACTGTTAACTGAGGGTGCTCGCGCTCGTCGGTTGTTCTGCCAACAAGTATTGCGTCTTCTTCTGCGCGCATCTTGTGCGACAGCATCTTGGTATATTCAGTGGATATTGCCAGTGGTTTGAAGTTATTGTCTATAAAACCATTTGATGTCTGAGCCCACTTTAAGATTATATATGGGCGCTGTTCGCGGTGGAAAGTAAAGAAACGCTTGTTCAACTCCTCGCATTCCTTCTCCAGTACACCCGTTGTTACCTCTATGCCTGCATTGCGTATCATCTCTATGCCTCGCCCCTTGACTTTTGCAAAGGGGTCAACGCAGCCAACAACAACGCGCTTAACACCTTTCTTGATAATGAGTTCTGTGCAAGGCGGTGTCTTGCCATAATGAGAGCAAGGCTCAAGACTTACGTAGATGGTAGACTCATGCAGCAGGTGTTCATCCTTGCTGTTTACAGAGGCAAACGCATTAACCTCGGCATGCGCCTCGCCGCATCTTATGTGGTAACCTTCGCCAATAATTCTGTCATTATGTACAATCACAGCCCCAACCATAGGATTAGGTTTGGCATTGTTCATACCATTACGCGCAAGCTGCAGGCAGCGCCACATATATTTCTCGTCGTTCTTGCACATGTTGGTAAGATGCATTTGTCTTTAGTTCTGCAAAGTTAATAAAAAAAGCAGTATAGAGGAAATTGTTCTAGTATTTTTCATCTTGTAATTGTTGGTGCAGTTTGGTTGCGAGCAGCAAATAAATGCCCTTATTTAGGTATAGTTTGATATATTTTTATTAATTTTGTAGCAAAATTTAAAATAGGCATTATGAACACAATAAAGGTTAAGGATAAAGAATTTAAACCATTTATTCCAGAGGCTGAAGTTAAAGAGCGTGTTAAGGCATTAGCACAGCAGATAAGCAAGGATATGGAGGGTAAGAATCCGTTGCTGCTTGCTGTTCTTAATGGCTCATTTATCTTTGCTGCCGACTTGATGCGTGAGATGACCATACCTTGCGAGATATCGTTTGTTAAACTGTCTTCATATGAGGGAACCACATCAACTGGCACAATCAAAGAGGTGATGGGCATCAATGAGGACCTCACAGGCAGAACCATAATCATTGTGGAGGATATCGTTGAGAGCGGACTGACAATGAAGCAGATGATGGAAAGTCTTGGAACACGTGCTCCAGAGTCTGTGCATATCTGTACACTGCTTCTAAAACCTGAGCGTTTGAAGGTTGATTTGGATATTGAGTATGTAGCATTCAGCATTCCTAACGACTTTATTCTTGGCTATGGTCTTGACTATGACCAGCAGGCACGCCACCTGAAAGATATCTATGTGCTAAAAGACTAATATCAGTAAGTGGTGATGTTTATAAGAAAGTGGTAAACAACCAAAACTAAACATATTAAAATTTTAAGGTAAAAGATGAAGAATATTGTAATATTCGGTGCGCCTGGTTCAGGAAAGGGCACACAAAGTGATTTGATTATAGAGAAGTATGGCTTGGGTCATATCTCTACAGGTGAGGTGTTGCGTGCAGAGATTAAGAACGGCACAGAACTGGGTAATATAGCAAAGGGTTTTATTGATAATGGTCAGTTGATTCCAGACGAGTTGATGATTGACATCCTGGCTGGTGTTTACGACGGTTTCGGTAAAGACCATAATGGTATTATCTTTGATGGTTTCCCACGCACTATACCACAAGCTGAGGCATTGAAGAAGATGCTCGACGAGCGCGGTCATAAGGTGGCAGCAATGATAGAGCTTGACGTGCCAGAGGACGAACTGATGACTCGTCTTATTAAGCGTGGCGAGCAGAGCGGTCGTGCAGATGACAATGAGGAGACAATAAAGAAGCGCCTCACCGTATATCACAATCAAACATCACCTCTGATAGACTGGTACAAGACTGAGGGTATCCATCATCATATTAATGGACTGGGCTCTCTTGACCGCATCTTCGGTGATATTCAGAATGTGATAGAGGGACTTTAAAGGAGTTAGGAGTTGGAAGTTAGGAGTTAGGAATTAGGAGTTAAAGGGAGTTAAAGGCCATTACTATCTAGTGCAAACAACTTGTCAACTTGTCAACTCGTTAACTTGTCAACTTAAAGAACCAACTCGTCAACTCATCAACTAAAAGTATCAACTTGTCAACTCGTCAACTTGTCAACTCGTCAACTAGTTTTCATAAACTTAAAAAATAATGGCAGAATCCAATTTTGTAGACTATGTAAAGATATACTGCCGCTCTGGTAAGGGTGGTAAGGGCTCAATGCACTTGCGCCATGTGAAGTACAATCCCAATGGCGGTCCCGATGGCGGTGATGGCGGTAACGGAGGTAGTGTTATATTGAGAGGCAACCGCAACTATTGGACTTTGCTTCATTTGCGCTACGACCGTCATGTGCGTGCTGAGCACGGTGGTAATGGCGGACGTGACAAATGTCATGGCACCAATGGCAAGCATGCCTATATAGAGGTGCCTTGTGGTACTGTCGTGTATAATGCCGAAACAGGTAAGTATGTTTGCGATGTTACCTACGATGGTCAAGAGGTGGTGTTGCTGAAGGGCGGCCGCGGAGGACTTGGTAACTTCCAGTTCCGTACAGCCACCAATCAGGCGCCACGATATGCACAGCCAGGTGAGCCGATGCAGGAGATGACTGTTATCTTAGAGTTGAAACTTCTTGCCGATGTTGGTTTGGTGGGTTTCCCTAATGCAGGTAAGTCAACCCTTGTTTCAGCCCTGTCTAATGCAAAGCCTAAAATAGCCAACTATCCTTTCACCACAATGGAACCAAGTCTTGGTATTGTGGGCTATCATGATAATAAGTCGTTTGTGATGGCCGATATCCCTGGAATCATTGAGGGTGCAAGCGAGGGCAAGGGATTAGGACTGCGCTTCTTGCGCCATATCGAGCGCAACTCTCTGTTGCTGTTTATGGTGCCTGGTGATACCGATGATATTAAGAAGGAATATGAGATTCTGCTCAATGAGTTGCGCAATTTCAATCCTGAAATGCTTGACAAGCATCGTGTGCTGGCAGTGACCAAGTGTGATTTGCTTGACGACGAACTCATTGAGATGCTTAAGGAAACTACTCCCGATGATATTCCAGTGGTGTTCATCTCTGCTGTAACAGGACAGGGACTTAACGAACTGAAGGATATTCTTTGGAAGGAACTCAACAGCGAGAGCAATAAGATACAGGGTGTTATTGCAGAAGATACTCTTGTGCATCGTGATAAGGACATGAGTCGTTTTGCCGCAGAACTTGCTGATGAGGGTGAAGATGACGACATAGAGTATATTGACGAAGAGGATATCGAAGACATAGAAGACTTCGAGGATTTTGAATACGAGGACGATGAACAGTAATCCAGTACTCAAATATTATGATATAGCAGATAACGTTGTGGCGTTCAGCACAACGCGTAAGGGTGGTTGCAGCATAGGCAACCACTCGTCTTTTAACATAAATCATTATTGTGGGGATACAGAACAGGCTATAAGCACAAATAAAGATGCTTTGTGCGGATTGCTCGGAATAAGCTCGGAAAGGCTGGTCTTGCCACATCAAACCCATCAGACTGCTGTCCGCCAGATTGCAGATGAATTTTTTACATTGCCTGAACGCATAAAGACAATGTTGCTCGAAGGTGTTGATGCCGTGATGACAGATGTTAAAGATGCGTGCATCGGAGTGTCTACGGCTGATTGCGTACCTATTATTATATACGACTCAGAGCATCATGCAGCCTGTGTGGTTCATGCAGGATGGCGAGGAACTGTGGCAAGGATTGCAGAGAATGCCATAAAACAAATGGTATTGGCATATAACACCCGTCCAGAGG
>X430_Giraffe__coassemble_162_pt1 | contig 15191 bp, 16 predicted proteins | sample X430_Giraffe__metabat2_high_PE_008 | metagenome-assembled genome bin X430_Giraffe
TAATATGATCGTCCAGCACAACGCGTTGTTTATCTAAATCAATTTCAACCGGCATTTCATTAATCTCATCAAGCTTACTTGCGAATGAGTCTCTGTCTTCTTCACTGCTGAACGTCCACATGCCGTCGTTATATTCGGGCTGAAACTTATCAAAAAGCAATTGCTCTTGCTCGGCTTGAAAATCATACTGAACTTTCAAAGCCTGTTTCATCTTGAAAAATTTATATGCCATAGAAATAGGCATTGAACCACCTGATAATTTATTGATAACATTATATGCCTTAACGGCAGAACCTTGAGTTGTTTTAATCATATTGTACCTCCATTGTTTTATTTTAATTGATTAGTGAGTATGTGATATAACTCATGACTTCGCGCCAGGCAGGTAATATACGCCGTATTTGGGGCTCACTTTCACCCAACTTGATCCTACAGATGAATAGGCGTCTCCGACCTTCATATACAACGTTCCCGGAGAATTTTCCGAAATCGTATACACCGTCGCCAAAGAACAAGCATCTCTGCATGCATTCCAACCAGTATTATAATTGTCTGATGGAGCAGTAATCGTCACAGACTTTGTGACCGCCGTTCCGGCTGCATTGGTCGTTGTAGCAGTAATAGTTTGTGATGCGCCATAACCCAAAGTAACCGCTTCGCTCGGACTAATAGATAAGGTATTCGCGCCAGCATTATGCCCTGCATTGTACGCACTTGCGCCACTCACACTAAAACTCTGCGTTCCGTATTTTCCGTTACTAGCTTGCGCCCTGATATAAACAGTCGTAGAGTGATCGTCTCCACCGGCATAAGAATCCGCCGCCTGTCTTGTGATATTTGTGTTTGGAACAGTTACAGAGTTAACACCCGCTGTATACCTAGCAGAAGCATCAACCTTGCAGGTATATCCAGTAGAACCTTGTCCGTCCATAATCGCAAACGAACAGCTGTTGCCATCCCACGTTTCAGTTCCTTTACTAAGCTGGGCAGTGCTGCTTTGACCATTAGACGCCTTTACACTCAGAATACCGCCGCTCCAAGACTTAGACAAAGTTACACTATTGGCACCGGCCGTCTGACCTTTTGTATATACACTACTTGCGTCAATTGTTACATTGCTGGAAATTTTATTCCCGGCATTGTCAACAAGATATACATATCCTTTCGTATCCTGATCCCAAGTTACAGCACTAATACCAGCATATCCCTTGGATACTTGACCATTACTAGCGGTGACAGTATAAACTCCTCCGCTCCAAGATCCTGAAAGGGTAACACTATTAGCACCAGCCGTATACCTTTCAGATGCGTCAACTGTAATAGTATATCCAGTACTTCCACTAGTATCACACGCAATCGGTATAGAATATGTGTTACCACTAAGCGTTTCTTTCCCTTTACTTATTGTGGTCGTTGCGGTCACTCCATTGGACATTGTTGCCGTGAATATACCATTTTTCCACGTTTTACTAGATACTGTAACGCTATTTGCACCAGCAGTATATCTTGCAGCGGCGTTCACAGTTATCGTATATCCAGTAGATCCTTGGCCGTCCATAACTGGGAAAGAACAAGTATTACCGTCCCACGTTTCAGTACCCTTACTAATTTGAGCAGTGCTGGTCTTGCCGTTCGATGCAGATACAGTTAAAGTTCCGCCATTCCAAGATTTAGAAAGAGTTACGCCATTTGCGCCTGCGGTTTGACCTTTTGTATATACACTACTTGCGTCAATTGTTACATCATTTGCAATTCTATTTCCGGCATTATCAACAAGATGAACAGATCCCTTTGCACCTTCCCCCCAAGTTACACTGCTAATACCAGCATATCCCTTAGATGTCTTACCATTGCTAGCTGTGACAGTATAAACACCGCTGCTCCAAGAGCCTGATAGTGTTACACTATTAGCGCCAGCCGTATATCTTGCCGCAGCATCAACGGTGCAAGTATACCCCGTTGAACCCTGTCCATCCATAATCGGAAATGAACATGTATTTCCATCCCACGTTTCAGTTCCCTTGCTAAGTTGAGCGGTAGAAGTTATACCATTACTTGCCTTTACGGTTAAAATACCGCCGCTCCAGGATTTGGACAGCGTAACCGCACCAGATCCACCCGCACTACCAGCACTATAACCAGCATCATATGCGGTTTTTCCGCTAACTGTAAAACTTTGCAACCCAGTTGCCCCGTTACTGGCTTGTGCCTTAATATATATAGTTGTAGAGTGATCTGAATCGCTGTTATACTGATCAGCAGCCTGTCTCACAATATTTGTGCTCGGCACGGTTACAGAGTTCACACCAGCGGCATATCTTGCGGACGCATCAACTTTACATGTATATCCAGTGGAACCTTGTCCGTCATTAATTGGGAATGAACAAGTATTGTCACTCCAGGACTCAGTACCCTTACTTAGCTGTGCTGTTGAAGTTATACCATTACTTGCCTTTACGGTTAAAATACCGCCGCTCCAGGATTTGGACAATGTCACAGCACCAGATCCAGCCGTATTGCCAGCGCTATAACCGGCGTTATATGCCTTTTGACCGCTAACAGTAAAAGTTTGAGTTCCATATTTACCGTTACTTGCAGTTGCCTTAATAGCAACAGTTGTGCTGTGATCAGAAGAATTGTACGCGTCGTCTGCATTGCGCACAACATTTGCGTTCGGAACAGTTACGCTACTTACACCTGCGTTATATCTTGCAGTTGCATCTACACTGCATGTCAACTCAGTTGAAGTGCTTCCATCCATAATTGGGAATGAGCAAGCGTTGCCACTCCAAGACTCGGTGCCTTTCGACAATGTTGCAGTGCTGTTTTTACCATTAGATGCCGTAACCGTTATGGTCCCAGTTTTCCATGACTTCGAAAGCGTAACCCCGTTTATACCAGCTGTCTGGCCACTTGCATATACACCACTGGCATCAACTTCCACTGTCTTTAGAGGCCCACTCACGCTTGATGTATAGAAAAACACCTTAGTCTTGTTGGAAGAATCAAAACTAGTACCCCCGCTCGCGCTAAATGGTGGTAGATTTATAGTTACCGACTGACCATTAGATGCTTTTACAATGTTTGTACCATGGACCCAACCAGCTGTTGACAGCGTTACACTATTAATTGCTGCCGATACCCCTTCTTTATATGCTTTGGTATCGGCTATCTTAAAATTTCCACCCTTACTGGATACCTCCCCAAGGGTAATTGTACCATCGTCATTAACAATAACTGCGTGGCTATGTGCAAGATTAATCGCACCATTCGTGCTAAGTATTTTGCCAGACGCCACGCTACCCATTGTAAGGTCATAACTTTTAACTGCGCTACCATCCAAGGTAAAATTTTTAGCCTTTAAGTCAGCTGCACTTATTGTTGGCGCAGTGGTTTTACCATTCATAATATTGTCAATTATTAGATTTACGGCTTTAAATTTATCACCCGTAATCTTTGCATCAGCAAAAGCACCCGAGATTGATAAACCTGTATCAGACTTCGGCAGATTCGCTAGCGCCTGGTAGTCAATCTGCATATCTCCGTTTTCTGTTCTTATTCGTTTTATATAATCGGCCACTTATATCACCTTCTTTTGCCGTTATTTAATGTTGTTAATTGCTATATTAATTTGTTCGGAAACAGGTGTATCGCCGACAAGTTCAAGTAGCAATTCAATTTGTTTTTTCAAAGCCGCAAATTCTTCACGCGTCACATAATTATCATGTGTATGCTCCTTTGGGGCCATATAACTTAAAGCCGCGCCAAGCTGTTCGGAAACAGGTGTGTCACCAATTAAATATTCAATAGATGCAGACAAAGTCTCGTCCATATCATCACCCCAGTTCATGCGCCTGCCATTTTTTATAAAGTTCTTTAATAAGCGGTGTCTTTCTAAATACGAACACCAGCGTGTCATCCCGCTTGGTGCCGCTGTATAAGATATCAACCAGATCTTCTGTTGCGCCATTATTCAGATAACGTTGGCATTGAAGCATACTAGTAATATAAACCGCATTTTCCGTATCGTAGTATTTGTTGAATAAAGTAGAGTATTTAAGCATATATTGTTTCTCCTTTTTGTACATAAAAAAATAAGGCACTAGAACTCCGTTTCGCATGAAGTTATAGTGCCTTATTGTTCAACTACTTCATGTGCGGCTTCATCAAATACGAATTCAGCTCTCTTGCCGCGATTAAAAACGGGCTCTTGTTTATAAATATTGTCCAGGTCACGCTGGACGTAAGATTTGAAATTTTCTCTATTGGATAGGTCGCAGGCATCGAGTGCTGCCTTGGCCTCTGCTTTAGTTAGCATTTGCATGTTAAAACGAGTACAAATGTCGAAAATGTTTTTACAATTCTCTGCGTGGAATTCGCCCATCCAGGTAGGTTTCATCTTATCCTGGGAGCAAGTGGGGCAGTATTTATATTCCTCACCACAGAGGTAACAGATTCTATCGCGTCTCGCCATGATGGCCACGCTCCTTTCGCAGTTATAAACATGATTTAATAAGCCGCAAAAGGGGAGGTTATCCTCCCCAGTTGCAAGCCTTAATATAACCTACAATACATTAATTTTGTATTGCCAAATGTTATTTATCAGAAATTATTCCTGATCGCCAGGAATGACGATGGAGAACAGTCTCTTCTCTTTGTCGCAGTAATCCTGCTGAGCACGGCCAGAGAAGGGATGAGCACCATCGGTAGCAATAGACCAGTCGAAGTCGGGGCTTAGCTTGAAGTTATTGAAAATAACATAAGCATAGACTAGGTTGGTCTGGTCGCAAACGTCGCAGCCCAGAACTTCCATGACAAACTTGCAGCCAACGGGGAAGTTGGTAGCAGAGTTCACAACCTCAACAGCATTCTCAGTCTCGTACTCGTACATGACGAACATGTCAGAACCGGCAGCAACGCTGGTAGGTAGAGTCAGAACGCCATCGGCAATCGCGAAAGCTTCATCAGAAGCAGCAGTAGCCTTAACGTACTTCACGCCGAAGGTGCTGTCACCATTGATAGCATAAATCTCAGTGGGTTCAGCCTTAGGAGCATGCTTTAGGGTGTACTTCTTGGTAGAATCAACAGTGAAGGTCTCCATGGCAGGAACGGTTACCTTAGCGTCAGCAGAAGCAACAGTCTTCTTGGTGCCCAGCTGGGTAGCCATTAGGTTCATGTCATACAGGGCGTTCTCAGCAGAGAACTCGGCGGTCTTAGCGCGGTAGAAAGTCGCAATAGGAGTGCCCAGAGCGTCCACAGCGTCGGTAGACTCAGAAGCACAGTTTAGAGAAGCATTCTGAATCTGGTTAATAGAGAATAGTACGGAATCATCCTTCTGGCTTAGAGCCACACCACGAATGATTCTATCAATGACAAAGTTATTCATATCAAAAGCCATAATCGTTTACCTCCATAAAATAAAATAGTTTGTATATAATAAAAGAGCCTTATAGCTCCTTCATCCAGTTAAGCTCCGCCTTATTAATCTTCTTCATATCAATAGTACCAGCATAACATGCAGACAACAAATGGTCGGCATTATGTATCACCTGTAGACGAGCAACGTCATTCATAAATTCAACATACCCCATATTGAGTACATATTCCTTCGTATAACCCTGTCTCACCTTAACCGATGATATAAGCGGCAGCAAAAAAGATTTAAAAGGCTTATTTTTATTAAATTCAATTTTCTTCCTATCTTCGTCAATCAAAATTTGCTTAGTAATTTTATTCTTAGCTCTTTCAACTTTCGGCGTAATATTAAATGCCTTACGAAGATATTCAACAATTCTTAGATATATCATCTTATCGATAATAACTCCAGTGTCCTTATCAGCTAAAACAATATCCCCATTTTGATTGTTCCTGAATGGTCGCAACTGAGAAAAGTCCAAATCTCCAAATAACAGATGTGTTCTATCTGGTGTTAACGTCTGCGCAAGCATCATAAAAAGTTCAAAATCATCAACTTCCATCCAGTCGAGTTCCATATCCCACAACTGGCTCTTCATATCACTAGGAATTGCAGTTATAGTATGTACTACTGAAAAGAAGTCGCGCTCACCAAACTCGGCAATTTCTCTAATCGTTGGTTGACAAACCTTAATATTATCATTGATAACAAAGTCATCTCCAATATAAAGTTTTAAATCATCAACGTCCAAGTTTATCATACTTATTATCCATCCTGGCTTTATTTAGAGCGTTTGGTTTAGTGGCTTCAAATTTTAAAGTTCTACAAAAGTAATCAGAATCAATGGTGCTTTCTTTATTATAAATTAACTTGAACTGCAAACCAAAAATGTTTGTCCAGTTAAAAATATCTCTAATTAAATATCCTAATAAATCATGCCGATCAATTCCATACTCTGTTTTCATATCTCCAAGGTGACAAATTGTCATGAATTGAATATACTGGGTTTTCATAACCTCATTAAAACGATGTTCTTCAATGTCATCAACTGTAAAACAAATAAAATTTCGGACAGTATCTTGTGTGCTTGGTATTCTAAGAAATCCATAAATATTATGATCCAAAAATTCATCTGGACTATCCGTATCTACGTCAGAATGTAGCGCATCAAGTATGTCCGTGTCGGCTATTAACGTTTGTTTTATTAATCTCTTCATTTCAATGATATCATCTTGAACAACTTGTATATCTCGCTTCATTATAAACTAATCACCTCCACGACAATCGACTTTGAACTATGTTCATGCACCGCAGTAATAGCAAAAGTTTTACCTATCAAAGAATAATCATTGGTACACTTAACCTTGAACACGTTTCCAGTAGTTTCAGTGTATTCTAACTTGGCCTTATCTCCATCATCAAAATCAACACTCCACTCAACTACTCCAGCAACATCCACCAACTGCCCATCAACCCGTGTCTTCAAGGTGAATTTCTTATATCCACCACCTGCACGCACTGCCGGACTACCAGCATAAACAATTTCAAGATCGCTAAATGTTGGATTTTCTTCCAACTCTAGAATTTCTGGCTCAACATAAGATTCATAATAGTTTGCTATCATTAAATCGGAATTATCTTTTGCTGGGTCAAAAAGATCTTGGGCCATCGTGAATTGAGACACGCCCTGAACGGCTGTATCCTCAATCTTTGTAATGGTCCATCTAAGTGGTGGATATCTACCAGGAGCAGACTTTAGAAACTTAGTGTCATACAAAATAGTTTTAGTATCATCATTTGTTGGCAGCCACAAAACCTCTTGATTCTCAACAGTTTGCATGGTGTAGTCCATCCACACACCACTATTATAAGAGTTCTGCTTTCTTGGTGCGCCCAAACATTGATAAACTACTCTCTTGCCACTTACATTACTAACCCACTTATATGTCCAAGTACATTTTAAAATTGAAAACTGTCGGAACTGCGTTCTATCGTCGTAATGTACAATTAACCACCATTCTGGCTCATCCATCTCATTATTAATCTGGACATATGAACCAACCCTAATATTTTGATTGGTCTTAATATCTTCCAATCTAAATTGCAACAAATATGCGACTGCATCACCAGTAATATTATGATAAGACTTTACGTTAAACTTAGCGTAAACTGGAGTGTCATCATCATCTACTACTGGTAATCCACTATTAACCCATTTAACATAAACAGGCTTGGTGGCAGCATCTCTCATCCAGGATGCATCCATAATTTTTTGAGCGTTTCTGCGCTTAGCGTCGCCACCGTATGAACCCATTGCAGTCATACGAAGTCGATAATTATCTAGCATCAGAATCACTCTCCCTTATAAACTCCACTAAACCGCAGGCATCAAGGATAGCCTTGCGATATTTCTGATAATCATTTTCTTCTCGCGCATATTCAAGAAGGCTCATAATAGTAATTACTTCTGGTTGAAACCCAGAAATCTTATTGAATCCAATTAGCCGCTGTAGCACTGATTCAAAATAATTATCTAGAAACTCATAGTTATTTTGTTTATATGGTAATAGTTTAAAAATGGCAGATAAAAAATATTTCTTCTCTGCCGCTATTTGACTAGAAGGTATTTCTTCATAATAATGCATCGGAAACGCCTCCTTAATCATCGAAATACGAGCTGTTCTTATAAGTGCTATAACTATGTAAGCGCTTCATGTCTACACGAACATCCTCGCGCATGGCACGAAGGGCATCGATATGATTTGCTTGACTATAATACTTCTCTTCTTTGCCTCCAATAAATTGAAGAACATTTTCAGTAGAATTAAGAGCCTGGTCAATCCATGCCAAAGTCATTCCTTTGGTTAATAACTCAATATCCAAATCATTCAAATCGCTCTGAAACTCTTCATTGTCATCATCGCGCTGAGACAAATCACTAGACGTACGAACGCTAATAATTGCACTATGAAGCCAACTCTTAAGCATTTCATTCAGCGTATAATCGTCAAGTTCCGCAAGATTAAAATCTGTAGTTTGACTTAAAAAACGATCATATACTGTTTCATATGGAGTAGCCATATAGGTCACCTCCATTACTTAATGTATAATTTCAAGTCAGTACCTAAGATTTCGTCAATTGCCTTAATCTTTGCCAAACTATCAAGAGAACCGTTCAGAATCTTTTCACCGGCAATATTCTTAACAGCTTGCTGAACACCCTTTGGTGCCTTCTTAAGCTTAGACTTAAACTGATTTAGCGGCAGCTTGAACAAGTCTTCTGCGTCAATGTCAATAATGTTACTGTACATATTCACAAAGTCCTTACCCCACTGCTCAACAAGCTCCTCGTCTTCAATAACAAACCTAGGCTTATATAGAAAACTAGACTTCGTAGATTTTAGAGCCTGCAAATCCTGATACTCAACTTCGGTAGTATCACCGTAATTTGCCCAGGAATATAGAAGTTTTGACTTCTTACCAGTTAGCAAAAGCTCGCCATAAGTAATGCTGCGACAAGTAATCATGTCATCAGGCTCATACTTACGAGCCACCTTTGCAGGAGCCTTCTTGGACTCCTGCTTGGTGACCACGGCATCTTCCAAAACTTCAGTTTCCTCTACAATTACATCTTTCTTACTTGCCATATTCTTTTCTCCTTTTATTCCTTATATTAATTTTGTACTGTTAAGATTAGGCAGCAATATTCCAAACACCGAACAGTAGACCGATCATAACGGCAACGCCCATCTTGAACATGTACTTGTAATCATAAGTCATATCCTGATGGCCGGTGTTGTCATTTACCTGCATCATCTCAGGCTGGCCCTCATTAACCATCTTGACGAACTTGTTATCGCCAACAGGCATAATGAATAGCTGCTTGTCATCAACTAGTCTCTGAGTAGTGTCATTTAGACGGAAGCCCTGCTTGAGCTCAACTAGACGTACGCCCTCCCAGTAGCCAATCTTACCAGTGGTATTTCTCTGGACCTTCATATCCTCAGAAACCCAGTTGATATCCTGCATGCCCTCGAGCTTGCTTAGAGCAGTCTTGGTACCCATGATAACGCACTCCATACCGGTGGCCATCTGGACATCCTCGATTAGCTGTAGGAAAGTCTCCTTGGTGGTCTCGTTTAGATCACCAGTCTTAACCCACTGACCATCGCCGCCAACACCGCCGGGTAGCTGTTCAGCAGCAGTTAGGAAGGCCTGATAGATGGACTCATTAACAAAGCGATCAACAGCCTCGTATAGCTTGGTAACAAAGGTAGCAAAGTCCTCAGCACCAGTTAGCAGTCTCTCGTACTCGCTGTATACAGCAATACCGTACCAGGAAGTCTCAACAGAGAAAGAGCTGCCCTTGCCTAGACGCTGTCTGTCGATGTCCCAGTGATTACCGGAAACCTTAGAAACGCTTAGGATGGTCTCATCCTCGGTGTAGAACATGTTCTGATCACCGATGTCGATATTCTTAGTGTCAACAAATTCCTTAAAGAAAGGATTCTCCTGCCAACCAGTCTGTAGTAGGTTAGGCACAACTTCCTCAATTAGATCAAACAGAACCTGCTGATTTCTCTTAATAGCCTTACGGATGTCGGCCTTAGTGGAATTCTCATTCACACCAATAACCTTCTTAAACATAGAAACTAACTTTGCATTAGCTTCCTTAGCGGTAATGCCCTCTTCGAAATTACCATTAGCAGTATCTAGCATTAGCTTGTTAAAAGCATGTAGCTGCTCCTGGTCATTACCAAATACTTCACGCACCTTGGCGTCAAAATTCATAATATTAGCCATAACTATTCATCCTCCTTTCCAGAATTATAGGCTGACAACCTGAAGCTTGTACATAGTCAGGTTGGTACGAGCAATCTTGGTTAGCACCTGAGCGCAGAACTGACCCTCAGTCTTGGCATCGCCAACAACATACTGCTTGGCAGCGGCGTCATAGGTGACATACTGCTTAGCGGCGGGAGCGGTGTCAAAAGCGTTCTCAGATAGAGAGAAACGATCACCGATTCTTAGAGTGTAAGCACGAACTCTGTCGCCCTCCTTATTGTAGAAGCGATCCTCGGTAGCATAACCCTTTAGCTCGGTCATGGGTAGCAGTGGGGGATTCAGTAGCAGTAGAGGCTCGTCGCCAGCAGCGTACTCCTTAGCCATCCAAACCTCATCCTCATACTCATCGTTAGCATACTCAGCGCGAGCAACGAGTAGACCGTTGTCCATGTCCTTCTGGATTTCGATAGAATAAATATGTCCGCCACCAAAATGGGTAGACAGAATATTAGTAGACTCACAAATAATGTGATTAGCATTAATCCAATCCTGTGCCATAACATTTCATTCCTTTCAATAATTTGTTTATATAACTAAAACAACCATATGGTCGTTAAAGTATTAATTTTGTGTGGTTACCAATTAGTCATTTGCAAATAGTCCACCATAAGCCTGCTTTTTCTTATCGGGCTCGGCGTTAAAGTTCATGCCGACAGCACGCTGTTTCTCTGGCTTAGCCTCGAAACTAAACTTCTTCTTCATAGAAGCAGCAAATAGCAAATCAGCCTTAACCTTAATCTCGTCGACAGTATACTTTTCAGACTCATTAACAAGTTGCTTAAACTCATCAGACTCTCTGATTTCGTCATACTCGGCACTAGCAAAAATAGCGTCCTTCTCAGCTTTAACCTGAGCGGCATCATACTGCTCCTTAAAGGACTTTAGCTCATTATACTTAGTTTCAAGAGCAGCGTAATCTTCACGCATCTTATCGATGGCCATCTTTTCAGATTCGGAAACAATCAACTCAAACATTTCCTGACGTTCGCCTTCAAGAGCAACATTCTCACCGTCAATGGTGTAGCCAACTTTATAAATCTTTCCGCCAAACCATCCCTGCATATAGAAATAATTATTATATACAGATCTCAGGTAATACCACTCATTATCTTCCTCTTCATATGGTAATATTAGATTATACAGTGCGCAATTTACCTCTTCATGAGATAGCTCGACAGTAAACGTCTTAGTAAACTTTTCCTCTTCCACGTGCTCATCCTGGTCGTTATCATCCTCTTCGGAAGTAGAAGATTCTTCAACAATGGTCTCTTCTTCAGAATGAGTCTCTTCGGCAGTCTCGGCCTCTTCGACAATAACTTCTTCGGTCACTTCCTCAGTGGCTTCCTCTACAACAATGTTTTCAACATTATCCATCTCTTCGTCTCCTCCTTCCTCTGAATTTGATTTATTGAAACTCGATAAAGTCGCATTTAACTTTTCAAGCGTTTCAATCAACTTGTCTTGATGTTCAAATACGGGTTCTTTGTGACAGAAGTCAGTAATATCTGCTCTCGCACCCAACATACCCTCACCAATTTCGTTACCATCTTCATCACATCCGAGCAGGGTAGTAGCGCCAAAGTAGAAGTCGGTTAAATCCAAGTATTTTTCTTTGGCATTATAAGCAAGCTCATTAATCACCAGCTCACAAGAAACCTTAGTACCATTCTTCCTGCGAATAATATCCGCAGTCTCTGTATACTCTTCTGGAATAACAGCATATGCCATCACATACGTCTTATCCATATCTTTATCATACTCTAGCCACGGAGCATCGGTAGTAAAGCAACCAACCTGCTTCTCTATATAAACAACCTGAGTTTCACCATTTTCATCTTCAACAAACTCTACATTATGAGCATAGAAGTCCTTAGTTCCATCTGGTAGTTCATGTATGTAAGCAAGAATGGGACGATACTTTAGCGTTGGCATAGCCTTTTCCATATTCTCTGTCGAAATATGACTTCCATTTCTATTGGTTTCAGTGTGACAAACTTTCAGCTTAAGCTTTAGCATACCTGGCATATCATTATCTTCCGTAGTGGCAAAATTACCATGAGTCGTAACAATAATTGGTTCGCCAGATTCTTTGGAGCTAAAACTAAAAGATTTGTTCTGCTGCACAAAAAACATATATAAATCATCAAGTGTCATAATTTTCTTAGCCATATTCATCCTCCTTTCTATTAGAATTCAAGAATACGTCTGTATATTAGAAAACAAGCCTATCTGTATAGGCCAGCTTTTTAATATCAATCTCTGCGAAATTAAAATGTTGAGGAATTTCGTTCATAAAAGTATATATATCATTAGCTCTAGAAACTAGCTGGAAGCCGTTAATCATAAGCTTATGTGCAGTGTCAGCGTCTTGTACAATTATAAACTTTTGATTTTTCATATACATTCCTCCTTATTTGGCATTTTTATTACCGTCTTTTGTTCTCTCGCCCTCATCTGACAATGGACCTTCGGACTCAGGTCTTCCTTCCGAGCCGTCACCATTTTCAGTCATGCCTCCCTGCACATTACTAGATACAAGTGGAGCATTCCACGATGTAGTCGTAAGCCCAAGAGCGTTTTCCATAAAGGACATGCCGCGCTCCCTAACAGGGGTTTCACCCATTAAAGCAGCAAGTTTAAGTTTAACAGGTAAACCATACTGGGCCGCCTTCAATAGCTGGTCAATCCGGTCATTGACAAAATAAGGAGAAGTATCATCATACTCAACAATCATACCTGTTTCGCCAAGATGATTAAGAATCCAAAGATTTGCCCACGCATTAATTTGTTCGACAGGAGTCATGGCGTCCATTGAGTCGAACTGCAATGCAAGCTTAAAGCTGGCGCTATTGGTAATCTTATTTTGATTTAATACAATACCGCCGTTTGCATTAACAATGTTTTCATAAGCTTCCGAAATAATATTAACGTCATTGGCATTATTGCCAGCGAAATCAATAGCCTCCAACTTCATCGGAGACATCGCAATAGCTACATTTTCTGGCATTGCGGCCTGCAATTTTTGATAAAACGAGTACGCCAAATCAAGGTCAATCTCGAAGTCATCAACATCTTTAGTGCCGGAAATCGTATCAATTTTAGCATATACAAGCTTATATGCGTCAAGCTCATCTTTTAAATCCTGTATGCCCTGTAGGTCTGCAAGGCTAATAATACTATCAAATAAACCAGATAGTGGTGGGATACCGTAATCCAATGTATCAATATTAATCTTAATGCAGAAAGTATTTTCAATTGGAAGCTCTTGCCATTTCAGAGAGCTATCAGACTTATATTTATTATACATTTTCTTAAAGATTGGATCATAAACATCCAAATAGTAAGAATTTGTACCGGCATCAAAAAACGCAAAGTCAAACGCGAAGTTTAACACACCAGAACAATAATGCTGACTGGAAATTTTACAATAATCCGGATCGAGCAAATGAATAAAAAACTCTCCATCATTTTCCGGATCACCATAGCAGAATCCATAAACTACGTCGTTCTTCCATGCTTGCAGCATGCACTTTAAGATCTGACTCTGCATATTCATATTGCGAACATACTTAGTAACGCGCTCATAATTCTGAAGAATACTATCTACATCCGGTTCCTCTGTGAGCGGAATATCTGGATAAACAGTCCATGCTTTTAACTGCACCTGGAGTGCCTTGAAATTAACCAACCTACGGTAAACATGAGAAATTGTATATAAATAATTACTCAGTTTTCTTAAGTTCTTCTGGTTGGCTTCTGACGCAGGATTCTTTAAGTATGTGCGTAAACTTTCTCTCGAATAAGTGTTGTATGTAATGTTTTTGTTTTGAGTTAAATCAATATGCGACATTACATCCTTGACGGCGGCATATGCGGCCTTATTACGTTCATCTCTACGTAGAAATTCTATTCTTTCTTTTTCAGTTAATTGTTCTGCCACAAAACTCACCGCCTTTCTTATCCGAATAATTTGTTACGTGGCTTGCCGCGAGTAACATGCAGTTTGGCTAGTATATCTTTGGCGTCTGGTTTCTTTCTAGCACGGATATTTTCCAGTCGCTTTTCAGATAGCCACCACGCGCAAAGAGCAGCACAATAACTTCGGTCATCGTGTAATTTATTAGCTTTTTCGGGCGTAAGTTCAAAAGAGTCCTTGCCGGAGTCTCTCTTCTTACGCACCATGTTAACCATTTCCTCTTTCATTGCATCAATATTTGCCAATGCAATTTCCTGGAACTGATCAAGCTTTACAACCTTTGTCTTAACACAAGAAGTCTGCGATAATTCTTCTTCAAGCTTTTTCGCGAACTCGTCACCAGCAAAGCCTTGAGACTTCAATTCTTCACTAATGCGCTTCTTTTCTTTTTCAAACTTCTTTTCATCGGCTTCAAATACGGTCAAATAACCCTTATTATCATAATCAGTAGTAAAACTAATTACATCTATATCCAGCATTTCAATTAATGCTTCATAAATAATAGATTTATACTGTGCAGGAGACACAAGCCGCAACTTATTAATTGCATTTGGATAGCGATTCACATACTCTTCACTATATTCCTTATCAATAAGTCCACGGTGCATCTTTCCTTTTTTATCGTACCAATCTTCCATCATGAAATCAGCGATATTTACGCCGCCGCCACCAGAACCGGCATCAATTAACACGCACTCAATATTTTCGTAATCAGGAGCGTCGCCATTATAATCAAGAATCAACTGCTTTAGATACTCAATCTGATCTGGTGTTCTCATTGGGCTTTTTATCTTTTTGCCAACATCCAATAAGTTAACACAATTCACAATACGACCTTTAAATTCTCCATCTTCTGTTTGGTAAATTTCCATAACAAGAATAACCGAGTTATCTCTACTTCTTGCTGGGTCATAAGCTAGAATAAATTTCTTTTTGCCAGTATCATTATATAGA
>X430_Giraffe__coassemble_170_pt1 | contig 14981 bp, 10 predicted proteins | sample X430_Giraffe__metabat2_high_PE_008 | metagenome-assembled genome bin X430_Giraffe
ATATGAATATTATTTAATTGCTTTTACTCCTTTTTGTGTTGGGATAGTTGGCTTTATCTTGCCATCTTCATCAAACTCCATCTTGTCAATACATACCTCACGATGCCATCCTGGCCCCTTATCTCTATTGATGAAGTTCTTGTTTATACGATGATAAACAAAGTACCACTCGTCAGTGCCAGGAATTTGAAGTACACTGTTGTGAGCAGGTCCATAAATTTCGGCATCAGGCTGCTGTATGAGTATCACAGGCAGCTCTGCCACCTCGATAGGTCCAAGTGGTGACTTGCTGGTGCCGTAGGCTACATGGTAGTTTGGCGAACCAGTATCATCAACACTCCAATGGAAGTAGTATATGCCGTTGCGCTTGAATACATATGGAGCCTCGCGATAAGCATAGTCTTTTAGCGAACCGCCCTTAGGCGTCATCAATACAGTTGTTGACTCATCAATACTGGTCATATCTGGATTAAGACGAGCACCAGCCATATAACCATTGCCCCAATATAAGTAATCGATACCTGTGTCTGGGTCGTGGAATACGTCAACATCTATCTGCTGACCGTGTTTCTGACCGGCAGGTAACTTATTGATTATTGGTTTTCCAAAGTCAACAAACGGACCTGTAGGGTGGTCAGCAATGGCCACACCTATTGACTTGCGTTTGCCATCATCACCACTATAGTAGAAGAAGTATTTGTACTTTCCGTCAATCTTCTTTTCGATGATACATGGTGCCCAAGCGTTCCCGTAAGCCCACTTTGTCTGCTTGCACAAGTCAAGGTTGATGCCTTCATAGCGCCAGTCAACAAGATTGTCTGAAGAGTAGCATGTAAAATACCAACCTCCCCAACCTGGGTTACCATCAGTAGTAGAGTAGATATAGTAACGTCCAGTCTTCTCAGAGTATAGTACTTCAGGGTCGGCATGGAAGCCTGGCAGTATAGGGTTGCCGCTCCATTCCTTAAACTCCACTCCCTTTGTTGTAGGGTGAATCTTCTTGATGGTGCCGTCTTCTGCATGTTCCATCTCCTCGGCAATTACAGAACGGCTGTAGCTTGTGCCACTATGCAATCCGCCGTTGTGTGAGAAAAACAACCATTTGCCTTTGAAATTAACGATTGCAGGATGTGTGGTGTTGCTGTTTCCTGCAATTTCTGAAATCACGCCTTTGCACTCGTATGGTCCTGTTATCTTATCAGAAACGGCGTATGCAATTTTCTCAGGCCATTCAGAGGCGTATGTGAGATAGTACTTGCCGTTGTGCTTATGAATCCAAGGTGCCTCTGTGAACGGATGGTTAGGTGCGAAATCTATTTGCTTCACCTCACCTTCGGTTTCGATCATATTCTCCTTGAGTTTCACATAATAGCATTGTGTGTTGCCCCAGAAGAGATATGCCTGGCCATCGTCATCGATAAATACGGCAGGGTCTATGCATGCCCAACTATGCTTAGAAGCAAAGCAGTCCTTATTAGTGAGCAGCGGTTTGCCGATAGCATCCTTATAAGGTCCTTCCGGACGGTCGGCAACAGCCACGCCAATACCTGTTGTATTTGTGCTTACATACCAGTAGTACTTGCCGTTGCGTTCAGTAACATGACCTGCATATGCGTTGCGACTTGCCCACTTGAAATCTACGGCACGAAGAGGAGCAGGGTATTCTGTCCAATGCTTCATGTCGGTAGTAGAGAATACAAGCCAGTTTTCCATGTGATAACCACGCTGGTTGCCCTCGAAGTCCTCGCCGGCAAAGAGCCAAAGGGTATCGCCCTTAACAAGTACAGAAGGGTCGGCAGTGAACTTATGGCGGAAGAGAGGATTGCCGTTGCTGACGATGTCATGCTTAAGCACATAACCCCATCTTTCCTGTACGCGAGTAAGTTCTTCTGCTGTTAGAGAGATTACCGAACCGTGACGCGGATTGAAGTCGCGCTTGAATTCTTTTGGATTGCCAGAGAATTTGTTTAAATCCTTTGATGTCTCATATTCAAAGCGTCCCTTTGTGTAAAGGTCGTACATAAGCACATACTCGTTCTTACCATTAAGTTTGAACACGCTTGAACCTTCTACTGCTACACCCTTAGATGAATAGTAGTCGAAATACTTATGTGTTTCTTTCCATTTGCCAAGAAGGGTCTTGCTAGTGGCTTTCTGAATACCGTTCTTTATCTCCTTACCATTATTGTCCTTGGTATTACCCTTATAGAACATATGGTATTTGCCGTCTTTATAGATAATGTCGTTGTCAATGCATCCATACTTGGCAGAAAAGAGCACCTTTGGTTCACTCTCAAAACCGGTGAAGTCGGCATTTGCGTATGTATAATAAGTGATAAGACTCTTTCTGTCACTACGCTGGAGGGTGAAGTATATCATGTATTTGTTCACCTTGTTATCATAAATGGTCTGCGGTGCCCATACCCAGTAGGCATCACCGAAATTCTCGGGATAGTCCTTTGACAAATTAATCTTTGCATGCGACCAGTTGATAAGGTCTTTTGACTTTAAAAGAACAATGCCCGGATTCTCTTTCCAACCGTACTTGTGGGTGAACATATCGGTGGCAACAAGATAGAAATTGCCGTCTTCACCACGAAGAATATGTGGGTCGCGGATACCGCCACTCTCACTAATCTTGTCTGATGGAATAATTGGTCGGTTGTCGTTTAGAGCATACCATGACTTGGCGTCTTCGCTAATGGCAAAACGCAACTGCTCCTGAAGCATCTTGTCGCCTCTGCCCTCAAAATAAGCAAAGAGATAACCTGAATATTCAGGAGTTGATTTCAAAGTTTTTTGTGCATTTGCCTGCATAAAGATGAAGGCAAGGCACAAAAGGATAAATATTTTGTTTCTTTTCATTCTACTTTACATTAAGAACAACGATTGACTTTGCTGGTAACTTGACTGTAAGAACATTCTTCTTAAGTTTTGCACCCTTGAACTCAACAGGACTTACTTTGTTAGGATTTTCGAAATCGTTGTAGTCGGTAATATCCTTACTTGTTAGTATTCTACCTGCCACTTCCTTGGCTTTATAACCATTGAGGTTGATTGTCATCTCGTGTGCATTTTCAACATCAATATTTGACAGAGAAATGATGATAGAACCATCTCTCTGTTTTGCTGCAGAAGTGTTTACCAATGGAACGATACGGTTGTCACGAACCTTCATGCTGTCAACAGTTACATCCATAGGAAGATATGTTGCCTCCTGGAAACCTTTATACATCTCAAACACATGATATGTTGGTGTCAGTACCATGTGACCTGTTCCTTTCTGATCGGTAAGAATCATTGACTGAAGCACGTTGACAATCTGTGCGATGTTTGCCATGCGAACACGGTCGGTATGGCGATGGAAGACATTGAGAGAGAGGGCTGCTACGAAAGCATCACGGAGGGCATTCTGCTGATAGAGATGGCCACGGATTGTGCCTGGCTCCTCGTCCCACCATGTTCCCCATTCGTCAACCAAAAGACCGATGCGCTTCTTAGGGTCTTTATCATCCATGATTTTCTTGTGCTTTTTGATAACATCTTCTATCTCAAGGCACTTGCCGATTGTCCAATAGTACTGATCCTTGTCGAAGTTGGTTGCAGAACCCTTGCTGCCTGTCCAACCTGTCACGGTATAGTAGTGGAGTGAAAGTCCGTGCATGCGATGACCTATATTGTTCATTAATACCTTTGTCCAGTTGTAGTCATAATCACTGGCGCCACTGGCAATCTTATACAATCTATTTCCGTCGTAATTGCGGCAATATACGGCATAGCGGCGATAAAGGTCAGCATAATACTCTGGGCGCATATCACCACCGCATCCCCAACTCTCATTACCTACTCCAAGGAACTTTACCTTCCAAGCTTTGTCACGTCCATTCTGACGGCGTAATTTTGCCATAGGTGTATCGCCATCACTTGTCATGTACTCAACCCACTTAGCTAACTCCTCTACGGTTCCACTTCCAACGTTACCGCTAATATATGGTTCGCAACCAAGCATTTCGCATAGGTTGAGGAACTCATGTGTTCCAAAAGAATTGTCTTCAATAGTGCCACCCCAGTTGTTATTTTGCATCTTAGGGCGTTTTTCGCGTGGTCCGATGCCATCCATCCAATGATACTCATCAGCAAAACATCCACCTGGCCAACGCAATACTGGTATCTGAAGTGCTTTGAGCGCTTCAAAAACATCCTTGCGATAACCATTAATATTAGGAATCTGTGAGTTCTCACCAACCCATAGTCCTCCGTATATGCACGAACCCAAATGTTCTGCAAACTGTCCATAAACTTCTTTATGGATTTTCTGTTTGCCTTGGTCTGCATGTATAGTCATTGTCATATCTTCAGCCATATTGGGCATTGTGAATAATGACAAAGCAAAAGCAAATAGTATTTTCTTCATAAATTAATGTATGTGTAATGTTAGTTGATAAATCAGGATACAGAAGAAAATCTCCTGTATCCTGTAAATTATGGAAAGTTTACTGTTTTGCTTTCACGGCAGCCTCTTCAATAGCAAGGCATGCCTTGTAGCTCTCAATATACTTGTTAAATCCATCAACATCTTCTTTGGTTGGTTTTATCTCTACACCAGCATCACCAGCGAAGACAACCTCATCTAGATAATCAGCAAGTGTCTGCTGCTTCTCGTTGTTAACAAGATATGATGCGAGCAGTGCAATACCCCAAGCTCCACCTTCTCCAGCAGTTTCCATTACTGAAATCGGAGAATTGATGGCGGCAGCAAGTACTCTTTGGCCAACACCCTTAGTTTTGAACAAACCACCGTGGCCTGTTATTCTGTCAACACTTACTTTCTCTTCATTGAAAAGAATATCGTTGCCAAGTTTCAATACGCCAACAGATGCATAAAGATGTGTACGGATAAAATTAGCAAGATTGAACTTATCGTTTGCTGAACGAACGAATAACGGACGACCTTCTGCAAGACCTGTTAGTGGTTCGCCAGAGATATAGTTATATGAAATAAGACCACCACAATCAGCATCGCCTGTCAGGGCATTGTTGTACAGTTTACCATATACCTCGTTCATGTCTACTGGTATACCAAGCAATTCCTGATATTCCTTAAACAAACCAACCCAAGCATTAAGGTCTGATGTACAGTTGTTGCAATGCACCATAGCCACAAGACTACCGTCTGGTGTTGTCACCATATCTATCATCTCATATGGCTTTGACAAATCTTTCTCTAATACAATCATAGAGAAAGAAGATGTTCCTGCAGATACGTTACCAGTACGCTGCTTTACCGCATTGGTGGCAACCATACCTGTACCTGCATCACCTTCTGGAGGACAAACTGGTACACCTGCCTTCAAATGGCCTGATACGTCGAGACGCTTAGCACCTTCCTCTGTAAGGTTACCTGCATTTTCTCCTGCAACCAAAACCTGTGGAAGTATGTCAAGAAGTTGCCATCCATACTGTTTTGGTGCGATAAGTTTATTAAACTTATCAACCATTTCAGCTGAGTAATCTTTTGTTTCAGGATCAATTGGCAGCATTCCTGAAGCATCGCCAATACCAAGAACCTTCTTACCAGTAATCTGCCAATGAATGAAACCAGCAAGAGTTGTAAGGAACTTAATATCTTTGACATGCTCGTTATCCTCAAGGATACACTGATACAGGTGAGAAATACTCCAGCGAAGAGGAATATTATATACAAAAAGTTCTGAAAGTTCCGCTGCAGCCTTACCTGTATTGGTATTTCTCCATGTACGGAAAGGAACAAGAATCTCATCATTCTCATTAAATGCCATATATCCGTGCATCATAGCACTGATACCAATACCAGCCAGTGTTTCAATCTCAGTATCATATTGCTTGAGAACATTAGCACGCAAGTCGGCATAACAATCCTGCAGACCATTCCATATAGCGTCAATACTATATGTCCACAAACCATCTACAAGCTGATTTTCCCATTCGTGACTTCCCTGTGCGATAGGTTTGTTCTCCTGATCAATAAGCACAGCCTTGATACGTGTAGAACCAAACTCTATACCAAGAATAGCCTTGCCTGATTCTATAGTTGTCTTAGCATTAATATTTGCCATAGTTATTATTTTTAAGCAACAATTCACAATTTACAATTCATAGATGTACAATGACACACTATGAATGTAAATTGTGAATCAGAATAAAATTACATTAATGACTTATTCAACATATAATATACTTCATTGAAGCGCAATTCCTTACGGAACTCATCAACAGTAGTATTATTGTTAATAAGAACGCACTCAATACCTGCGATCTCTGCATAATCCTGCCAGTATTCATCTGTAAGATCATAAGAGAATCCGCTGTGGTGTGTACCACCAGCATAAATCCAGCATCCAGCGCCAACCTCAAAATTAGGCTGTGGAATCCACAGAGCACTTGCTACAGGGAGTTTTGGCAGTGGTTTTGGTTCGATGCAGTCTACATCGTTAACAATCATACGGAAACGGTTGCCCATATCTACAACTGTAGCTGCAATACCATGACCTGTCTTAGATGTGAAGACAAGACGAGCAGTCAGAGTCTTACGATAACCAATACCCAAGTGATGCAGTTCAAGACGTGGCTTGCTTGTTGCAATAAGCGGACTAACCTCAAGCATGTGTGACTGGAGGATAGAACTCTGCTGACCATTGAAGTTGAGAGTATAGTCCTCAAGGAATGAGCAACCGCCAGGCATACCCTGGGTCATAACCCAAATTGTACGTACCAATGCTGCTGTCTTCCAGTCACCCTCACCACCGAAACCATATCCTTCTGCCATCAAGCGCTGTGAAGCAAGACCTGGTATCTGGTCAAAACCATGACCTGTCTCATCAATATTAGCATCACCAAGGTCATCGAAGTTTGTTGTAAACGCCTTAGCACCTTTTGCCTTAAGGATAGCACGTAGAGAAAGCTCTGCTTTTGCAGCATTCCAAACCTTCTTATATTCTTCAGAACCCTTTACCTCAAGTGCTGCATCGTGGTCGTAAAGTCTAAAGTACTCTTCAACAAGAGCATCAACATCTTCATCCTTTATCTTATCGAAGTATGAGAGAACCTCACTGAATGGACAATAGTCTACATGGTAGCCAAGAACCTGCTCTGCAGCAACCTTGTCACCGTCGGTAACGGCTACATTATTCATCTGGTCACCGAAGCGGAGAATGAGCATATCCTGTGAGTCTGCCCATGCTGCACACACGCGCTCCCATACTGCAATGTGGTCTTGTGTTGTCTCATCTTTCCAGTAGCCACAAACGAGCTTACGACGAATACGCATGCGTGAGATGATATGTCCATACTCGCGGTCGCCATGAGCACTCTGGTTGAGGTTCATGAAGTCCATGTCAATATCATTCCATGGAATTTCTGCGTTGTATTGTGTGTGAAGGTGGAGTAGTGGCTTGTGGAGAATCTGCAAACCGTGAATCCACATCTTTGCTGGTGAGAATGTGTGCATCCATGTGATAACACCAACACACTTCTTATCGTTATTTGCAGCAGAGAAAAGATCAACTACCTCCTTTGAACTATTTGCAGTTCCTTTATATACAACCTTGATAGGAAGACGACCTGAATTATTAAGACCATCAACCATCTCCTTTGAGTGTCCGTCTACCTGTACCACTGCATCGCCTCCATAAAGAAGCTGTGCGCCAGTGATAAACCATACTTCTAAGTTTTCAAATGCTTTTACCATAATATGAATAGTTTTAATTGTTATTATTTTTTCTTTTGACCGTAATATGCGTTAGGACCATGCTTTCGCATGTAATGCTTTTCAATGAGCAATGGGTTCATTGTTGTCTCAGGATTTAATGTAAATGAGATGTATGCCATCTTAGCACACTGTTCCATCACCTTTGCATTATAAACTGCATTAGCAGGACTTGTTCCCCAGCTGAACGGTCCGTGATTCTTTACTAATACACCTGGTGTATGGTCTGGATTCATTCCTTCAAAACGTTTAACAATAACATTGCCTGTTTCGAGTTCATATTCTCCTTCTACCTCTTCCTTTGTCATATCTGCTGTACATGGAATCTCTTTATAGAAATAGTCTGCATGAGTTGTTCCTATATTAGGAATATCCATGCCTGCCTGTGACCATGCTGTAGCATATGTTGAGTGAGTATGAACAACACCCTGAATATTTGGGAATGCCTTATATAATATAAGGTGTGTTGGTGTATCTGATGAAGGGTTTAAATCACCTTCAACAACTTCCCCTGTTTCAAGACTTACAACTACCATGTCTGAAGCCTTCATGTCATCATAGCTCACGCCGCTAGGTTTGATAACAACCAAACCTTTCTCACGGTCTATGCCAGATACATTACCCCATGTGAATATAACCAATCCTTGTTTAACTAAATCAAGGTTAGCCTGAAATACTTTTTCTTTGAGTTCTTCTAACATATTTATTTAAGATTAAAGTTTAAAAAATGGGTCTTCTTTGTATGCTTTCTTATTAAATCTGTATAGATATGCTCCGCGTTTTGAACCAGTCTTGTCAATCAAGTCTGTTTTTTCGATAAAGTCCATATCTTTTATTCGTTTTCTAAAGTTTCTCTTATCAACCTCTTCACCACAAACAGCTTCGTATAGACGTTGCAACTGTGTTAGGGTAAAAAGACTTGGCAGAAGTTTAAAGCTGATTGGTTCGCTGGATATTTTTACCTGCATCATCTTTCGGGCTTCATGCAACATCCTGTTATGATCAGAATATAACTGTGGGAGATCATCTATATTAATCCATTCTGCACCATAAAGACCTTGTAATTTCTTATCGTAATCGTTAACATTTATCAAGGCATAATAAGCAATAGAAATAACACGTTCTCCTGGGTCACGGTCAACACTACCAAAAGCACCAACCTGACACATATAAAGATTGCGAATACCCGTAAGCTCAAACAATACTCTGTTAACTGCATCGTCAATACTTTCATTGTCTCTAACAAATCCACCATAGAGCGACCACTGCCCACAACCAGGATTCATCTTGCGACGGCCGACAAGAACCTTTAGCTTGCCCTCATCGAAGCCAAAAACGATACAGTCAACAGAAACGTAGACCTTACAATGCTCATTATAATAAATGCCCATCTCTTAAAAGAAAATTACACGGGTTGCCATATTACAGACAACCCGCATATTTTTAATTACCACAATGCCCAATAAAGAATAATCAAGATAACCACAACACCGATAGCACCGATGTTAAATGCCTTGTCTGTCTTGAATATTGCAATGTCAACACCGATAGACTTTGGATCTTGTACTGTATCCTTAGCATTTGAGCGCAGATAAGCTGCAAGAACCAACAACATAAGTGCGAGGAAGAATATAGCCTCAAAACCATATGCCGTCATTGTGTCGTTGAAGAGTGAGATGATACCGAGTGCAAAGCAGAGAACGCTTGATGCAAACAATATTGCAGACCACTTCAACTGAGTCTTAATAGTGTGCTCATCAAGTTCGTCAGCCTTAACTGTCTTCTTGCTCATCATAGAAATTGTGAAGAACAATACCACGAGGCAGAAGAATACATAACCCATGCGCAACAGGAATGGTACGTCTGGTAACAAGAACTTGAAGAGGATAGAGAATACGAATGTACCGATAGCAGCAACAACGGCAGCTGTACCAGAAGCGCGCTTCCACAACAGACCAAGGCCGAAGATTACTACGATACCTGGATATACGAAACCAGAATATTCCTGAATAACTTGGAATGCCTGGTCAGCACCACCCATAATAGGATATACAGCAACGAGAGCCATTACTAGAGCTGACAAAGATGTCAAACGACCAACGTTAACCAACTTCTTCTCAGATGCATTCTTGTTGAAGAACTTCTTGTAGATATCCATTGTAAAGATAGTAGAAGTTGAGTTGAACATAGAAGCAAGTGAAGAAATAACAGCAGCTGCAAGAGCGGCAAATGAAAGACCCTTAACAAATGCTGGGGTGAAGTTGCGGATAAGGAATGGATATGCATCGTCAGGACGATCGAGTGAGCCAGCAAGACTAGCCTTGAGGTCAGCACACTCAGGAGATGTCATAATATAATATGCGCAAACACCTGGGATACATACGATGAATGGGATCAAAATCTTAAGGAAGGCAGCGAAAATCATACCCTTCTTGGCTTCTGCAAGTGATTTCGCAGCAAGACCCTTCTGGATGATGTACTGGTTGAAACCCCAGTAACCAAGGTTTGTAAGCCAGAGAGCACCAACAATAACCACGATACCAGGAATGTCAAAGTATGGGTCGTCAGTAATCAGAGGATACAAGTCTTCGTTACGTGTAACCACAAGGTTAAAATGCTTGTCGTCAGGATTCTCAATCAGATTAGTGTAAATCTCACTCAAAGCGCCAAGAGCACCACCGCTGATGTCGAGGTTAGAAGCAATAACGTCAAGAGCTGCATAGGCTGTGATAAGACCACCACCAACGAGGAATGTAACCTGCATAACGTCTGTCCATGCCACAGATGCAAGACCACCATAGATAGAATATACACCTGCAATAACGAAGAAGAACAGGATGATTGTGAGCAGTGTCATGTCAACCTGCATGCCAAGGATAACACCAGCGATTGTTGGCAAACCAAGAATCTGCTTAATAGCTAAGGCTCCGAGCCATGCTACTGATGTAAGGTTGATGAATACATAGAGGAACAACCAGAAGATTGAGAATGCAAGACCCACACCCCAGTTGTAGCGGTCGCTAAGGAACTGTGGAATAGTGTACACCTGCTTTTTAATCATAAGAGGCAACAGGAACTTGCCCACAACGATAAGTGTTGCAGCAGCCATAAGCTCATAAGCAGCCATTGCAATACCAGAAACGTAAGCAGAACCAGACATACCGATAAACTGTTCTGCAGAAATGTTAGCTGCAATCAGTGATGCACCTACAGCCCACCATGTAAGGGTGTTACCAGCAAGGAAGTAGTCGGTTGATGATTGTTCTTTTCCGTCCTTTTTACGTGAAAGGAACATTCCCAAACCTACGAGAATAACAATGTAGGCTGCAAATACGATATAGTCAATCGTTTCAAAGCCATTGTTTGCTAATGCTTGTTTAATTGTTTCCATTTTTTTGTTTTTGTTATTTTATTGTTGGATGTTAATTACTTGACAGAGAACTTGTAAGCAGCACGGCTGTAGTATTTCTCACCTGGTTTCAAAGTTGGCTGTACCCACTCTGGCTTGTTTGGTGAGTCAGGATATTTCTGGCTCTCCAGGCAAACACTTACATGCTTAGGATACTTAACACCATGCTTACGAAGGATTTCAGCATCGCGACCTACACCTTGGAAATTTGCAGTATATACCTGAACACCAGGTTCGTTTGTATACATTTCCATGAAGATGCCTGTTATAGGAGAGTAGAGTGATGCGCAAACCTCTGTGTCATCTCCCTTGCCGTCCTTATATGTGTTCAAACACCAGTTATGGTCATAACCAGTAGCATTCTTTACCTGCTGGTAGTCAGAGTTGATGCTGTCTGCAATAGCATGAGGTGTGCGGAAATCCATTGGAGTACCCTCAACTGGAACGATTTCTCCAGTTGTCATATAAGTAGCATCAGATGGAGTGAAGTTGTCTGCATTTATATAAAGAATCATATCTGTACCAACCTTTGACAGGTCACCATTCAGATTGTAGTAGTTATGGTTTGTCATGTTGATAATTGTTTCCTTGTCTGTCTCACCTTCGAAAACAATATCAAGCATATTATCAGCTGTTACCTTATAAGTTGTAGTAACCTTAACCTCGCCTGGGAAACCATTGTCACCATCAGGTGATACTAATGATAATTTCAGGATTGAGTCGCCAATCTGCTCAGCGTCATATACCTTATGCATCCATCCTGTTGCACCTCCACCATGCAGACAGTGCTTAGCACCATTGCCTGTATCATTCTGTGTAAGCTGATATTCAACACCATTAACAGTTATCTTACCATCATTGATACGATTTGCATAACGACCAACACTTGAACCGTAATCGCTCGGAGAGTTTAATGTGTCTGCATATTGTGCCAGATTATCAAATCCCAAAACCACATCAGTTGGCTTTCCATCTTTGTCTGGAACAACAAGAGAAACTACTCGAGCACCATAGTTTGTAATACAAACTTCCATGCCATTAGCATTTTTAAGGGTATACAAGGCTGTTGCCTTGCCGTTGATTGTTGAGTCAAACTTGGCTGGATCCAATCCTGATACTGTCGTATCTACCTGACCGCCACTGCTACAAGCTGCAAACATTGCAGCAATACTTAATCCTAAAAAAGATGACTTTAGGTTTTTCATATTAAATAATTTTAGTTATTGATTTTAAATATTATACATTTTGGGTGTAAATTTACAATTATTTTCTCAAATATCATCAATTTTGACCTATATTTTTTGCTTTTTATTTTAATAAACTTCCAAAACTCTTTCTGTAACCCAAACTGCTTCTACAAAAAAAGGAGAAGAGTATTCCTCTTCCCCTTCTAAAGTGTTGCTAATAAAACAATTAGCATATTTTACGTGAACCGTCACTTATGATAACGTCATAAACCTTTGGTTCGTGTCCATACTTGGCAGCAAACTTTTCCTTGGCAACTGCAATGAAGTTGTCGTAAACCTCATCTTTCACAAGGTTGATGGTGCATCCACCAAAACCGCCACCCATAATACGGCTGCCGGTCACACCTGTTTCCTTGGCGATTTCGTTCAAGAAGTCAAGTTCCTCGCATGATACCTCATAATCCTTTGAAAGTCCTTCGTGTGTCTCAAACATTTTCTTACCCACAGTTTCATAGTCACCCTTGGTAAGCGCATCACAAACAGCAAGTACTCTGTCCTTTTCGCCCAAAACAAATTTTGCACGTATGTAGTCCTCATTCGAGATGTTTTCTTTTACTGCTTCTAACTGCTCCCATGTGCAGTCGCGCAATGTCTCAAACTTCTCCTCTGGATATTTTGCTGCAATCTGCTTAACCACATTCTCGCATGAGTTGCGGCGGTCGTTGTATGGTGAGCCTGATAACTCGTGCTTTACCACAGAGTCAAGCAATACCAGCTTATAACCCTCTAGTTTGAATGGGAAATACTCAAACTCGCGGCTTCTGCAATCTAAGCGCATCAGACATCCTTCTTTACCAAAAACAGAAGCAAACTGGTCCATGATACCGCATTTCACACCGCAGTAGTTATGTTCTGTTGCTTGTCCAGCCAATACCAAATCCCATTTGCTAACCTTGTTGTCGCCAAACAAATCGTTAAGTGCAAATGCGTAACAACTTTCAAGAGCAGCCGAAGAAGACATGCCAGCTCCTAATGGAACATCACCAGCGAATGCTGTATTGAATCCCTTTACCTCAACGCCACGTTTGCGCATTTCTTGAACAACTCCATATATGTAGCGTGCCCAGCTTGTGTGTGGTCCTTCTGGGTCGTCCACCTTAAATTCTACACGGTCTTTTAAGTCAATAGAGTAGCACATAACTGTGTTTGTGCCATTAGGGCGGATTTCACACATGATACCTTTGTCTACTGCTCCTGGGAATACAAAACCTCCGTTGTAGTCTGTATGTTCGCCTATTAGGTTAATACGGCCAGGAGATGCATAGATGTTTCCTTCTTTGCCGTCGAAGTGCTTGATAAAACGACTTCTTACAAATTCTATATCCATATGATTATAAGTTTTAATTTCTAATATTATTATTCAACGCCAAATTTGTATATGGTTTTCTGTTTGTATTGCTGGTTAGGCTCAAGTACAGATGATGGGAAATAAGGATGGTTTGGTGTGTCAGGGAAGTGCTGGCACTCAAAACATACAGCAGAGCGGCGCCCAAATGTTGCTCCGTGATAACCTTTATATCCATCAGCCCAGTTGTCGCTATATACTTGCACTCCTGGCTCTGTTGTGTAAACTTCCATGGTGCGTCCGCTTACTGGGTCTTTTATCTTTGCGGCAAAACTAAGTTCACCTTCCTCTTTTTTGTTCAGCACAAAACAATGATCGTAACCAGCCCCATTTTTTATCTGCTCATCATCAGCATTTATATCCTTGCCGAGTGTCTTCACGGTGCGGAAATCAAATGGAGTGTCTTTTACAAATCTTATCTCTCCTGTTGGTATGCTAGTCTCGTCAATAGGCAGATAATAGTCTGCATTTACCACACATTCAATATTGTCGATTGTTGGAGTAGGGGTAGCCACACCTGCAAGACTGAAATAACCATGATGTGTTAGGTTCATGATGGTTTTCTTGTTAGTGGTGGCCAGATATTCTATTATAAGCTCATTGGCATCTGTAAACGTGAATTCCACTGTTACTCTGAATTCTCCTGTGAAACCTTCTTCTCCGTATGAAGATACGTAGTTTAATGCAAGAGTTCTCGGACCCATCTGTCGCGCATCCCAAACGCGTTTATGGAATCCGTTAGAACCGCCATGTAAAGCATTTGGACCATTGTTAATCTCTAATTGATATTCTTTTCCGTTAAGTGTGAATTGTCCTTTGCAAATTCTGTTTCCATAACGGCCGATAAGAGTAGAGAGATAAGGTTCAGGACTATTTATAAGGTCTTGAATATTATCGTGGCCTTGAATAACGTTTGCCACGTTGCCATCTTTATCGGGCACCATGATTGCGCATATTGCTCCACCATAATTTGTGATGGCTACTTCATATCCCTTGCGGTTTCTTAATATATATAAGTCTGTTTTTTTCCCATTAACAGTAGTTTGAAAATCTTTGCGGTTCAAACCACATAAATTCGCATTTTCGGTAGTGTTTGTCATATGCTTTTGTTTTTAGTTACAATCTAATTGCAAAGTAACCTAAAAAAAATGGATTTAACAAATTAAAGACAGAAAAAAACTTTCCTTAGTGTTAAAAACTACTAATGTGATTCTTTAAGAAAGTCTGCAACTACAT
>X430_Giraffe__coassemble_179_pt1 | contig 14713 bp, 7 predicted proteins | sample X430_Giraffe__metabat2_high_PE_008 | metagenome-assembled genome bin X430_Giraffe
AGAATAATGCTCTTATCCCTTGCAATAAATATCTGTCTCTCAGTCTAGAGTCTTTTACCGATATAGCACTGTCTGCTATTTCTTCCAATGTCATTCTTGCTCCAATTTTCATTGACGGATAATACCAACGAGAATTACGTTTAACACGTATGTATTCATTTGTCTTTGCCAGAAGTAGAAAATCAAGGATTGCTGTATCCTTTTTGGTAATCCATTCAACAAATTTGTTTTGATGTCTGCCTCCCCTATTGTCGTATAAAGTTTCAAAACTTTCTAAATCCATTTTATATACGACCTGATATATATCCTCTAATGGAATCGTCTCTGAAGTAAGTTTCTGCCATTCTTCACAGTTCTTACCTTCAGTAGAATTTTGTTTTTCTGTGTCGATTGTGTTATCTGGAAGATTATTATACACTCTATACATATAATAACCTTTGGGTGTATACCACGGTCCCCAACATGCTACGGCCTCATTTGTGACAGTCAGCAGTATAAGACTAATGCAAAAATATCTGAGAGATTTCATTGTCAGCATAATGTTTAAGTTGTGAATAATCAAGATGATAAAGAATATTGCCAGTTGCAGGCTTACCTAAATTTTCTTCTACTAATGCTTTTACTTCAAGAATATCTCCTGCAGCAGGCCTTTCATATCTAATATTTTCATTATCTGATATTTCTTGGCAGTCATAAGACACTATAGATACAAATTTATTATTTTCAAACTTCACTCCCCATCCAAATACAGGAAATGCGTAATCTAATGGAATTGCATATTGTGTTCGCTTTATATATGGTTTAACATCGGCTATGTGAAGGATGGAGTTAGATGTTTCCGGGTTCTTTAATGCACCAGTATTATAAATCATCAAAACGCCTTTGTCTGCAGGAGGGGGTGTCTCTTGCAGTTGATGCAATCGTACGGTTATGTTTAAATCTACTCCTTTTGTAGAAAGCGAATCTTTTACTACTTTACACAATTTGCTGTAACTATCCTTGGTTGTACTTGTCCAGTCACAGTCTAGTTGAATTTCTTTTATATCCCCACATTCGTTGTATGAAGACATAACCAATAGTCTTTCAACAATGAGTGAGGCATACTCAACTTCTCTGCCTGCCATAGCTCTAAGTGCGTCTATTGTTATATATGCAACAGGAACTATTTCTATATTATTCGGGATAGGAGATACAAATTTAGTTGTCGCGATAGGAACTATTTGTGATGTTCCATTCAGAAAATCAGGTTCTGTTGCAACATCGAACATACGCAAATAGACACGATCAATGTCATACTTTTGCAAGAATGACAGTTCTGCAGAATCCAGTTCAAATACTGTTTTCCAATAGTAAATTGAGTTGTGTTTTGTAGAATAATTTGCATTACTGATATTACTGCAATCTCCACATCCCGTAAAAACAGCAACTCCAATCAATAAGAATAGGACTTTGACTATCTGTTTCATAAGCTTTAATTATTATTTCCATATGCAAATTTCATAAAAAGAAATCGTACAGCCGAGAGTTTTTATCTCAACTGTACGAAACTATTTTTTAGGTGTATGAAACACACAAATATTGTATATTTCATCCAACCAAAATCTTGAAGTTTTAATATTTAAGATGTGTGAGCATCGTCATCCTAATGTTGATATAATTCTGATTTGATAGAGATATTACTTTCTTTTCCACACAATATAACTTATGTTTTGGAGCATATTTCTATAGCCTGCGTAGTAGTTATCTTCTCCAAATTCATGAATTGTTCCATTCTCATCAACAGACCAACCATATGCAGTTGAGCCTACAAGATATATAGCTTGATCAACTCCTAAATCGACCAATGCCTGCGCAAAATCATGAAAAGACTCAATAGATCTTGTTTCTACCATAAAGATTTCCCCCTGTCTATCACAGATTGCTCTTCTTATCGATTTTCCTTTGGGTTCATTCTCAACAAGTTTTCCATTGCTTACCAATGGATACTGACGGAAGAAATAGCCACCTTCTTCTGTTGCTTTTTCAAATAATGGTGAATTTTCAGCTACTCCAAGCGTTACTTTTCCATTGATAGATGCACAATAACCCTTTTTAGACAATCCCCATGCTTTAGGTTCTCCCTTGAGTACAAAGGCACCAACAATCCCGCCATTATCAGATCTCACATCTGCTGCTTGAGCCGTATAAATAATACTTGTGTCTTCTTTATTTATCTTACCAATATGAAGAGACATTTCTGCATTATGTGGGATATAGATTTTGATAGGAATATCATTTATAAGCGTATCTCTAATTTCTGTATAGCCTGCCACATGTGAGTCTGGTCGCTGGCCAATATATTCGTGCAATATTGGTTCAACCTCACGGACGGGTTCAAACAATGCAGGTTCTGGTGTATTTAACTCTTGATTTATTTCTACCTTTTGACGAAATACGAAAAATAAGATTATACCAATAGCCACAATACATAAGATAGAGAGGATGATAATCAATACATTACGGCGCAAGGATTTTTTACTTCCTCCTTCGCCTATAATGCGAATTTGGTCATCTCTGATGTCCTTAAGCTCTTTCATAACTATTTAACCTCCTTTTCTAATAGCTCCTTCAACTGCTTTAATGCCTCTTTAGATGCAGTTACACTATGACTAAATGATGCTACATCAGAGAGAGTCAACTTCTGCTTAGGAATGTTGATGTAGTAAATGTAGGAGCGGTTAATGATTAAACTTTTACCAATACGAATGAAAATATTGCCTTCGCTTCCGAGTTGAGTAGAAATCATCTTTTCTATTTGCCCCAACTGATATGACAACATGCGTACCTCGTTATCAGTCTGTACAAGCGTCGAATAGTTACCATCAGACGCTATATACACTATTTTATCTGGTGCAATACGCACCAAATCAATAGAGGTCGATATTATCAATTGCTTCTTCATTCAAATGATTTTCTATACAAAAGTATAATAGTTATTGCTTATGACAAAGCATTTATTTTGATAATGTATGAAATATTAATCTGACTGTATGAAATTGTCTTGCTATCCAATGGCACATCTCTACTATCATTAAGAATAGTCGCTGGCAGATAGTCAGTAAATTAGCAAGTTTGCTTATTCTTGCCTTCATCAGTCCCTACTCCACAACGACTTTCTTGCCGTTAACGATATAGATGCCGCTACGCAGGCCTTTTGTTGCCGTTGATGCAGGGACGTTAGCACGGAGTCTGATGCCACTTAATGAGTAAACGTCGGCATTGCCAACAACCGGTTCTATATCAGCTATGCCGTCAGAGACATTGTCCTGCTTAGTCAGAAGACGGATGTTGTCGATATAAAGCAATGTGTTTTCTGCAGCACCAACACTTTGCGAGGTACTGAAACCAAGACTGATTTCTACTTCTGAAGGTTCTGCAAGCACGAAATCATAACACATCACCTCCCATGTGGCATTCTCTGCAGGATATCTGTAGTCGGCCGTGTTACCAATATTTACACCTGTAAGCGAACTATTCACATTCTTCGACGTAGTGACAGTTTTGCCTGTATTACTCGTTTGATTGGTACATTCATATTTCATGTCAATCAATACCCTGTACTCACCCTTGTCCAATGCCACCTTCTGACTTATTTTGTTGTTGCCCTTGGTCCATGAGTTGAGCACAGTGAGGCATCGTGTGCCGCAACTGTCATCCGCCAAAGGACGCGCACACTGCGCTGCATAGTTGCCCACGTTCGAAGGACTGACACAATACATTGTTGTGCTATAAGGCATCGAATACATTCGTGCGAAGTTGGAACCGCCATTAAGCGCATTGCCCGCTGTCCATCCCGCAACAGGAAGGATATTAGGGAACGACGCATTTGCCGCTGCGATGCTATTGGTATAGCATGGGTTATACACCACACTGCCTAGCGTAACGTTGCCGTTGGCATTGCCGTAGGTCTTGTCTTGTTCAAAACTCGGATTGGCAATCTTGCCTTCTGTAATATCTGCATATCCGTCATAAAGACTGTTCTGCGACATAACAGGGAAATAGGCATCCTCACTGACAACAGCACCATTTGACACATACACCTTAACACATTTGCCTTCTGCAATATCCACATTGCCAGCAACCGCCTCACCGTCAACGATGAAAGATATTTTGGGACTTATCGTACCATTCTGCTCATTAAGTACGAACAGGGTATCGGGCGAACCTGACGCCTGTACTGCCTTTACGTCTGCATCAGAGACAAACGCTTTCAGCACATCAGAAACAGAGTGGTTGACCTCTGCAACAAAGGCTGCAGCCGACTTATTGCCTCTAATCGTTGTGGGTTGACTGAACACTGGTGCTCCGAGTTTGCAACTGATATTGCTCAGACAGCACTTCTCGTAGCTAACGAAGTTGGCAAGCAACAGATAGTTTGTGCCGTCAGGGTCGGCAGCAATAACGCCGTTCCATCCTGTTGGCACAGAATCGGTGAGCACATTCAGCAGTGCCTCCATCTCGGCTGTCTTCTCAGCTGATATGTTGCTATAATAGACTATGCTCCTCCTGTCTACGGTCTCACCTGCCTTGAACGTCCTGCTCGCTGTAGAGTAAGAGGTGTAGAGTTTTGAGGTCATTATCGAGTTGTTGTTTGCACGCTCGCCAAATGCCATCTGCTTGTCGCTCTTGGAAACAACGCCCACCTCATTGTCAATGTTTATCCAGTTGCCGCCAAAGGTTGTCAGCTTAGTTCCGTCCAGTTGCTTATGAGCAATCTTCTCACCGTTATGCGAATAGAGTGTGCGACTGGTCTTCGTAAGTTCGTCGGTGCTGATAGCCAACAGTCCGCCCTGCTCCATTGTTATGGTACCGGCCGTATTGCCCCTCACATAATCAATATATATAACGGCATTACCCGGTGTAGAGCAGATGGCGAAGCGGTTGTTGAGCGAAGCATCGTTGGTGTTCAGCTCGCCGTTCATTGTCCATGAGTTGCCATCCAGCTCGTATATGCCACTAACCACCGGCGCAGCGTTTGTTGCCTTGCCGCTCACGTTGTACCAACCGAGGAAATTGCCTGTGTTATTGGCTCTGAAAGGCACCACTATCTTGTTCTTGTCTGGATTATTTGCTGCGAAATATCCAGTATAACTGCTCAATCCGCTGCTCCATGAAAAGCAAGTGAAGCGGTCGTCGCTCGATGCACGCACTACGTTCTGACTCTTCAATATCCTGGCATCGGCATAACGTTTGTTGAAGTCATCCCATTTTGTCGGTGTGATATCGGTTGTTGTCAGCACATCGTGCATCAGCCATGTCATCATCACACGATGAGCCTCAACACCCATGCGTCGAGCACCAACATCGGCACGCAACAGCCATGAGCCGTCGGTAGTGGTTGTCTGTCTCGCCTTGATGTTCTTATATGCCAGATTCTCCAGCATCAGTGCGTTAGGGTCGCGCAGGAAGCATGCCATGGTGGTGTAGGATGTTATCTGGTCGTAGAGGAACAGACTCCAGTCGTTGCCGTTAGGCATTGCCAGTTCGCCATCGGCCAGTGCCAGCCAGTTGAGCACCTCGTCCATCACCTTCTGGTTGTTGTGCATCAGTGCGTTGGTCTTCCATGTCTCCTTGCCGTGCAACTGTGTCTGGAACAGTTTCAGTGCAAGTGCCGACTCGCCAAGCTCCTGCATCACCACGTTCTGATAACTGGTATGGAAAAGGTTGTGGTTCTGGAGGGTATAATCGTCATAAAGGTTCTGTCCTTTATACAGGTTGGCCACGGTCTTACTGTCATAATCGGGGTCGATAATGGTGTGGTTGTTCTTGTCGTCCACATGCGAATAGCAGTTTATGGCAAACTCTCGCAGGCGTGCAAACCACTTTGGCGCCAGTTCGTGGTCGGGGAACATGCCAAGCGTAGCGGCAAGGATATTTGTCTCCCATCCGTTTTCCTCTGCTTTGGTATCTCCGGCATAGCCTGTAGGGATGGAACGCTGCAGTTCATAGTTGCACTCTGCCACAAGCATAGCCTTGATATATCCTTTCTGTGCCTCGGTAAGCATTTCCCACTGGAAGAATGCCGAGTAGGCAACCGACATTGTCCACAGACTTGACTCCCACACATAGTCGCTATTGCTCACCGAACCCCAGTAACCGTTGTTGGAGCATACCTTCAGTTTGTTGGCCTTGTGTGTAGAATAGGCGAAAACAAGCGACTTGCGAGCTATGTCGGCGAGGTCGTCCCAGGTTACGCCTGCTGGCAGCGTCACCTTTCCCTTGCCGTATTTCACGAGGAAGGCGCAAATCATAGAGAGGTCGGCATTAGGGCGAACACCCTGTTCGTTGGCATTCATCGTACTCTCACCCTTGAAGCATCCGCACTGCTCACCTATCGAGTTGGGAGCGGCGCACATCTGGAAGTCGCTCTTCATCCAAAGCGAGAAATTGGCAAGCATCTGCAACAGGTCTTCTTTCATCTGTGCCTCACCAACAAAGTCGTGAGTGATGATGCCTTCCGTAGGACTCGTAACCTCCGTTTCTGTGGGGTCTTCAGGCTCAACGTATTCGTCAGACAACTTATAAAGGCGAACATTATCGAACATGATGCAGCTGCCGCCAGATTTCCAATCGATGTTGAAACCTATATCGACGCTGCCTGCCGTTGTTGTTTCAAACTGCAAGGCTGTAGTGGTCCACTTTGCCGTAGTGAAGAAGTAGGTGCTTCCTTGAACAAAACTCTCTGTCACGCTCTCGTTGCCCGCACTCATAGCAAAAGCCGAGGTAGCACTGTTGGCATAGCCGGTACGCTGGTCAACGGTCAACAGATATTTTCCAGCTGGCAAGTTCTCAATCTTCTGCTTCACAGTCGTGGCACCTGTTGCCCATCCCATACGAAGATAGTACGCCTTATCGCCATCACTGATGGTTGTTGCCAGTCCGAAATTATTGTCGGTATAACAGTCTTTCGTGATAAGCAGAGTCGTTACGCTTGTTCCGCTGACAGTCCATCCCAAAGGTTTTGCAAGGGTATAGCCACGCAGTCCGTCACTACTATTCTGTACTGGCGAGAGCGTTGCTATATCGTCTGCCTCGAACGATGCGTTTGTGATATACTGTGATGTAACATCTTCCTGTTGATTGGCTGTCTGTGCGCCAACTGACAGCACGGTCATTAGTGCTGCAAGACAAATATAAAGTTTCTTCATTTGGCTTTAGTCAATACTTTTATTGCACAAAGATACATATTTTTACCAATACCACAATAGATAAAAAGGAAGTTTTTGTTTCTGAACCCAGAAACAACAAGGCATACAGACAGACAAACAAAAGTGCGGAACAGGCTGTCCTTTCCGCACTTTTAAAATTATATGTACTTTAAACGTTATTGCTTCTTTACATCGGTCTCCTTGCCGAAGAGATACTGCGACTGATAACCGCCGTAATCGACAACAATCTTTTCAAAGATGATGCCAGGATGGCGCGGATGAATTGTCAGGGTGTGCATCTCGTCTCCGTTGGCAGTCAGTTCAATGGTGTTCTCTACAACACGGCGTGCTATTGTTGGATAGAACACAGAGTACATGTGCGGCTGACGGTCAACAAGTTTAGAGTTGAAATTGACAACCTTTGCCTCGCCACCGTCGATGCTTACCTCATATTCATGACCGCCACGGTTCTCGAAATCGAGAGTAGATTTCACAACCACATGCACCTTAATCTTGCGCAGTGCATCCTTTGGCAGAGCAAAACGGTAATAAAGTGAAGCACTGCCTGTGGGTTGGGTGTAAGGAGTGAGGGCAACACCGCTTAGGGTACGTCCGAAACTTGGATAGATACTCCATGAAGTACCATCGGCAGCCTCTGCCTTATAATAGTGTTCTGCCTCCATCGCAACATATCCATTGCCGGCGCTGAACAAATAACCTCCATTATCTGTTGCGGCAACCTTCTTTGTGGCAGGCAGTCTGTCGGCACGGAAATTATCGTTCCACGATGTATAGCCTATATGTTTCTGAATCATCATACCATTCCACTTGCCACAAGCAATATCCTTGTTGTAACCAAGACAGAGTTCAGCATCGCGCTTAAAGCACTCTGATACCTTATCTGCCCACTCATTTGCCTCTGGCATATTGCGCTCTGCCAAGTAAAGGTTCATAGCCTGAGCATAATACATATCATATAGGTTGGCCATTGCCTGAACAGGGAAGAGAATAAGCTGACGGTAGAAGTCGTGCATGTCTGCTGGCAACTTGGCAAAGAGACGCAGTGCACGAGCCTCAAGACGCAGATACTCGTCAGCCACTTGTTTCCACTCACCAGTTGCCACATTATATGTCTTGGCATCAAGCATCTCAGGTGTTACACGTCCCATGAAACGGCAGTTGGTATTATAGATATCGGCTGCCTCGGATGCAAACTCCTCACTAAGTTGCTCAACAAAGAAATCGCGGGTATGGTCAACGACCGTCTGCTGAGTATATTCCTTTGGTTGCCAAGCCATATCCATAAACAACTGAATAGGATATTCCATCGGTTTAAGGTCGCCCACATTGAGTATCCACATGCGCTGAATACCAAAGTCATAGGCCAGTGACAATTGCTCAAACATCTGCTGCGACTGTGTTACATTGAGCCACTTTGTGTTGCGTGGAGCACCAACATAGTCAACATGATAATATAGTCCCCATCCACCAGGATGCTTTTTCTCTTTCTCTGTTACAGGCACACGACGCACATTACCCCAGTTGTCATCACAAAGGAGCATTATAACATCGTCTGGCACACGCATGCCCTTGTCGTAATAGTCGAGAACCTCTTTATACAAGGCCCATACCTGTGTGGTCTTTTTTGCTGGTTTGCCTGTTACATCAGCTATTATTTTACGCTGGTTTTTCACGATGCGCTCCAGCAGTTTGGTATCAGCTTCCTCACTCATTGCCTCATCGCCATCGCCACGCATACCAATAGTAACTATATCCTCTGTGCCCTTCATGCGCTCGATACCTTCACGGAAAAAGCCGTCGAGTTTCTTTTGGTTGGTTTGGTAGTTCCATGCGCCCCACTCTTTTCTCTTTCGAGCATACTCCTGATGGTTGCGTGCCATTGGTTCATGGTGTGATGTTCCCATGATTACTCCCATCCTGTCTGCCAGTTTGCCATTCTCAGGGTCATCTGCATAGAATGCCCAACTCCACATTGCAGGCCACAGCATATTGCCTCGCAGACGGAGTATCAGTTCGAACACCTTCTCATAGAACTTATGTCCGCCATAGTTGGTACCGAAGGTGTTTTTCACCCATGTCGTGAGACAAGGAGCCTCGTCATTAAGGAAGAGTCCACGAAACTCAACCGCTGGTTCTCCGTCGGTAAACGTGCCGCTAAGAATATATGCCTCCTTATGCTTTTCTATTGGAGCATCTGCCCACCAGTACCATGGTGACACTCCCAACTGACGACTCAGTTCATAGATACCATAAATGGTGCCTCGCTTGTCGCTACCAGCTACAATAACCTTATTGCCTACTGTGGTAATGATAAACTGCTCACGCTTGCCTTGCAATTGTTTAAGCATTAGTTTGTCTATCTCCTTATTCTTGCCAACAGTACCCACGATAATGGTTGCATCATGAGCATTCTCTGTGAGTTGGGGTTTGTTGCCAAGCACCATAAGCATATCGTCCTGCAGGTTGCGTGCAGCAATCTTCACTCCTTCCCATTCTTGTTCGGCGTAACCGATGGCTGCATTGGTTATTGACACTGCACCGTCACGCTTTTCAAAACATACAAATTGCTCTGCTGCCTGCACTGTGATAGTACAGACAAGAGCAATCAACATTATTACTTTACTTTTCATTTTTTAGATTTGAGTTTTTAAGTACATTATTTTAATGCTTAATTCTTAATGCATAATGCTTCATTCTTCACTCTTAATTCTTCATTCTTAATTTATCACCACTCCCCCATTATTAGGAATCTCTACCTTAATAGTCTTTTTCTTATTGAGTTTAACCTCTTTAACTGTATCATTGGCATATAGAGTAACGGTTTTGCCTTCGAACATAGGCAACTGAAGAGTTGTCTTAAGTGGTTCACCTGTTGCATTGACACCTGCAAGATACCATTTTGCACCACTGCGACGAGCCATAATTATATACTTGCCAGGATAACCGTCAATGAATTTAACCTCGTCCCATGTAGTTGGCACTGTCTTCATGAAATCAACAGCCCACTGCGGTGCATCAGTAAGATTGTTTGGCGCCAAAGCTAAATGCTGAACTGCGCTTTGGAACAATACGGCTGTTGCAAGTGCATAGACATCAGAAGTCACTCGCTTTGAGCCTCTGTTATTATTTGCATTGTAATACTTGTTAAGTGCAGAACCACCAAAATCCATCGATGCTACAGTATTGCGTGTGAATGGATACATTGCTCCGCAGTCGCGAGCTTCCTCATTGCAGAAACCCTGTGAGAAATGGAGATTCTCTGATGCCAGCACAGCCTCCGATGCCGCAAAGTTAGGATACATTCGTTCCCATCCCCTTGGCAATGTACATCCATGGAATATAACAAGCAATCCATAGTCATTTGCATCAGAAAGGATATCCTCATAAAGCTGCATCATAGGTTGTTTGTCACCGCCAAAGAAGTCAACCTTTATACCCTTTATACCTATTTTCTGCATCCATGCCATTTCCTGACGGCGCTCACGACTTGCATTCATCAACCCCTTAGGCGACTGTGGCGCATCATTCCAAGAGCCGTTGCTGTTATACCAGAGGTACAAGCCAACACCCTTCTGCCTACCATAGTTTGCAAGTTCTGCAATACGGTCTCTGCCTATTTGCCTGTCCCACAAGGCATCTATCAGAACAGATGTATAACCCATGGCTGCAGCAAAGTCTATATAACTTTTCTGCTCATTATAGTTGCAGCTGCCATCCATGCCAATTATCCATGACCATGTGCCTTTGCCATAGTCATAGTTCTTACTTGCCGAATATTTGGGTTCTACAAGATCCCATGTAACAGTAGACTCTATGGCATTGGCAGGTGTGTCTCCAAGTGTAATTGTGCGCCATGGTGTTCTGCCAGGCAATGCCATCTGTACTGATGTACATCCCCAACCATTGAGTTCGCCAGCATCAGGAAAACCAATACGGAATATACCATCTGCCTCTCCCAATAATCGACAACCAACATATTTTCCATCAGTGCCTGTCTCTGAAATCATAACCCATAGTGGTTGTTCTTCCTCGGCGGCAGGTATCTCAAACAGACATGGGAAAGTATAACCATAGCCCCATCCGTTTTTTCCTACCTTATCACCCAATCCATATTTCGTTTCATAACTTGGAGCAGTACGAGCAAATCCTGTCATAGGTCTGCTTTGCGGAGCAAGGAATCCCTTTGCTTCAGAAGAGAGATTGAATGTTGTACGTTCTTCGGCAACAACACAACTGCGCCGCTCACCCTTCTCAAACACAGCATAGGCAAATGCCACATCACGGTTGCCTGCTCTGAACTCAATCTCCATAACAGGCTTTGCATCTTGAGCCAAACAGAGTTTCACCGTATTATACTCGTAAGTTACATTACTGCATTTTATATTACGCAGAGAATATGTGCCCGACGCTGTCTCTTGTTTTGTCTTTTCCTTTACCCATGTCAGATTACGAGTGTAATCACCGATATTTGTAACAAGACCTAAAGAAGACTCTTCTAAGGCCACTTTGCCATCGTAAAGAATCTTATATACAGGTTTGCCTTCGTTCATTGCAAAATCAACGGCAATTCTCTCATTAGGACTCTTCACGATAATCTCAGCACTGACATCTGACATAAAGAAAGCAGCTGCCGCACACATCAGGATTCTTTTCATTGTTCTTATTTATTTTTCAATTTTTCGCAAAAATACTAATAAACCCTTAAATATTATTGCGTATTTGTTTCAAAAGGTTTAAAAAACAAAGCGGTTCACACCTTTCACAAAGTATGAACCGCATAATCTTAATAAACTAATACAAATTATAAAGACTAATCTAATAACAATATCTCTGTTTTAAGACAACTGTCGAGCGAACTATTGCCATACATCATCTCATATCTGCCTGGTTTGATGCGCATAGTATTGGTTGATGCGTCAAAAAACTCAAAAGACTCGCGAGGCAACTTAATCTCAGCCTGCACAGTTGTTCCTGGTTTTACATCTACACGCTTAAAGCCTCGCAATGACTTGAGCGGTCCATCATTATCTGACAGGTCACGCAAATATACCTGAACAATCTCTGTGCCACTGCGTTGGCCTTTATTACTAACAGGAACAGTAATAACAAAGCCGTCACCATCAGGTTTTACCTCAGCCTTTCCAATTTCAAATTGCGTGTAGCTCATACCATAGCCAAAGGCAAATAGTGGTTCATTAAAATAGCGGTAAGTGCGACCGCGCATGGAGTAACTTTCATAATCAGGCAGTTGGTCGGATGATTTATAAAATGTTACAGGCAGTTTTCCGCAAGGATTATAATCACCAAACAGCACATCGGCTATGGCAGTTCCTCCCTCCTGTCCAGCATACCATGCCTGTACTATGGCGTCACAGTTTTCTGTCTCTGGTTTCAAAGCAATGGCAGAGCCTGAGCAGTTAACAAAAATCACAGTCTTTCCAGCTTCCTTTAAGGCTTTAATGAAGTCACGCTGCACCTTAGGCAGTTCTATGTGCGTTCTGTCACCACCTTTAAATCCATCGATATTAACAGGCATCTCCTCTCCTTCCAAACCAGCAGATATACCGCCAACAAACACAACCTTGTCTATACCTTTCAGACGGTTGATTACAGCATTATAATCAATAGGCAGTTCCTTTGCTACATTAATCTTAAGGTTTGCTCCCCATGTCTTAACAAACTGGAATCTTACCTCTATCTTATATTCTTTGCCTGCCTCAGCATTAATCACCGTGCGTGTTGGTGTTGTGCGCCATGTGTGATGGTGCATCTTGCGTTCACCATCGATATACAGGCCGAAATCGCCACAGCCCTCAACATTAACCACATACTCACCAGCTTCCTTTGGTTTAAACACCGTTTCATAGCGGGCAGAGAAGTCCTCTACTGGTACACCAGGGGCGAAATTGTGCATTCCAGCTGTTGTCACTGCCAGTGGTTCTGTATAATACACTGTTGATATCGGTGCGCCTTCCATCTTCGTATTACTCCAGAATTGTCCTTTCAAACCACGCTTACCGTCGACCGAACAATTTGATGCTATCAAGCAGTCCATAACCTTATCATAAGTTTTATCGCATCCTGGCATGTAAACAAGTTTGCGCTGTTTTGCCTTTATACCGTCAAGTATGGTCACGGTACGGTTAGGCGTTCCATTATAGTTGCCCCACATCAGCGGTTCATCATCAGCATTTGGTCCTATCACAGCTATCTTCTCTGCATTTCTTTTTAGCGGCAGAACATTGTTCTTGTTCTGCAACAACACTATCGACTGGCGAGCCATGTCAAGTGCTATCTGTCTGTGCTCCTTGCTGTCCATTACCGAATATGGTATCTTTGACCATTCTACCAGCGACGGGTCGTCCATTTCACCAAGGTCGAATCGTCCTTCCAACAGGCGGACAACATGCTTATCCACCTCCTGCTCTGTAAGCAATCCTCGTCGAACAGCCTCAGGTATACTTCTATAAGCATAGCCATATCCACACTCCACATCAGTACCTGCGAGCACTGCCTTAGCCGATGCAGTAACAGGAGAGCTTGAACTTTTATGAGAAGTGTAGAAATCTGACACAGCACCACAGTCGCTCACCACAAGATATTGGAATCCCCACTCGTCACGCAGTATTTGCTGCAACAAGCGACTGCTTCCACAACAAGGATCGTCATCAAGACGCTGATAGGCACACATCACTTCACGCACCTTAGCCTCCTGTACCAGTTTCTTGAATGCCGGCATGTATGTCTCCCACATATCACGTGGCGAAATGTCTGTTAGGTTTACCGAGTGACGAGTATATTCAGGTCCGCTGTGCACAGCATAATGCTTTGCGCATGCCCACAGTTTCCTATATTTGGAACCCTCAGGTCCTTGCAGTCCTCTTACAACGGCGGTGCCCATCACTCCTGTAAGGTAGGGATCTTCTCCATATGTTTCCTGACCGCGTCCCCAACGAGGGTCACGGAAAATATTAACATTTGGCGTCCATACTGAAAGACTGTGAAACTTCTCATCCTCACCGCCATTCAACATTCTATGATTATATTGTGCGCGCATTTCTGTGCTTGCAGCATCAAACACCTTGTACAGTAAATCTGGATTAAACGACGATGCCATAGCTACTGGTTCAGGAAAAACCGTAACATTCTCCATATTCGCCGCACCATGCAGAGCCTCGCTCCACCAGAAGAATTTCTTTATGCCCAAACGTGGTATGGCAGGACTCTCGTCAAGCATCAGTTTAGCTTTTTCCTCAAGAGTGAGGCGTGAGCAGAGATCAACCGCACGTTCCCTTGCAGACAAATCGGGATTCTGATAAGGCAACACCTGCGCCATAAGCAGCGTTGAGGTTGCCGCAAACAGAAACAAAAGGACATTTCTTTTCATACAAAAAAATAGTTTTAGTAATTTATAATTTTTTTACAAAGTTACTATTTACATACTTATTACATTTATAAATTTGTTGCATTTTTTTATTTCCTCGTAACAAGCAAGACAGAAGGAT
>X430_Giraffe__coassemble_181_pt1 | contig 14646 bp, 15 predicted proteins | sample X430_Giraffe__metabat2_high_PE_008 | metagenome-assembled genome bin X430_Giraffe
GATCTTTGGATAACATGATTATATTGCCACGGACTTATGCAACTGTGCCAAAATAACACCTATAGAAGACAAGTTCCTACCAGGTACTGAATCTGTTGAGGCGTTGGCAGGGGCTCTGGCAGAGAAGCAGGTTGACGGTGTGGGACTCGGTGACTTTGAACAGAAGAGTGTTTATATTCAAGATGGGAAAGAGCATAAGGCCCATTATGATATTAGTAAGGATATCAAATCTATCCGTCCTACAATCTACCTTGTAGATGAAGGTGTATATATAGATGAAAAAACGGGACAGCCCGATTTTACACAGATTAAGGAATTCACGCTTAACTTACTTGAAGAAGTAAAACAAGAATACAATGGACACGAAGAAATTGAAGAGCTTTGATCAGAATCTTATTGATTTGCTCAAGGATGCACATAAGTGGGAATATACAGAAATAAATGACAATAAGGAGAAAAGCCTACAGAAGAAACCAAAACTATTCTTTACGCGTTTTCAATGGGTTTTAGTTCTCCTATCTGTTGGATGTACTATTCTGTGTCAGAATGGCTTGAGTTCTAACTTTGCCGGATATATCATTTCAGGCATGTCGCTTTTCGTGGGTTTATTGTTTACCTTGGTTGTGTCTCTTTTCGACAAATTCAATGATACTGATTTTGAGAAATACAAGAGGGCGAACAATGCGGATTTATATCCATTTGGCGTAAGACTGAAGAATTTTTTCAAGAGATCTATTATTTTAACCTTATATACGGCTATCATCGCAATAGTATGTATTCTAATGTTGGCTTTGATACTAATGTCTGACAAGATGAATACAACGATTGACGTGTTTAATGCAGTTCAATACTACAATGATTATGGTATAATGTTCTGTATAAAAGCAATATTCTTGCTAGTGTATAGATCAGTCCTTTTCTATCTGCTTCTAAATTTCATTTATATCACAAAGCAGATGATAACGTCATTCTATGACTATATGGTAAGTGAAATTGACAAAATTCATTTAAGTTAATATGCATTATTTTGATTCAACAACAATATCTGAATCTGTTTACCTTCATCAAGTTGGTAATAAGAGTAATGATGAGCCTTTAGTGCTATCAAGCAATCCTTTGGAACTAACAGACACTATTAAGAAAGACCTAAAGCAATATTTCCTTTCTCATTTCAAGCCAACGGAGTATTCTTGCTTTGAACATGATGCTTCTCTATCGCTCAATGAAGTGTATAGCTATGTGTCTGCTATATTTGAGAATCAGGAAAATCTCGCCCAGCAGTCAAAATACTTGGCTCAAAGCCTTTATCGGAAAGGAGTACATCCTAACATAAAAGGTGGTGAGTTTTATGTTGTCTATTTCAAAAACTGCCTTTTAGACGGTGAAATGACAGATGCTGTAGGCCTTTTTAAATCGGAAAACAAGGACTCTTTTCTGAAAGTGCAACGTAATGGAGACAGATTTGAAATCTTACAGGAATTGGGCGTTAATATAAACAAACTTGATAAGGGATGTCTTATCTTCAATACCAATAAGGAAGATGGTTACGTGGTGTCTGTTGTCGATAATAGCAATCGTGGTGAGGCTAAGTATTGGGTAGAGGATTTCTTGCAGGTAAAGCGCAAGAATGACTCTTATACCCAAACGCAGAATGCAATGACTATGTGCAAAAACTTTATCTCCCAACTCCCATCTGATATTGATAAGGCAGACAAGGCTGCAATGATGAATCGCGTGGTTGAGGGCTTGAAGCAGGAGTCCGTTAGCATTGATTCTGTTGCAAGCAAAGCTTTCGGGCCAGAGCTGTCAACTGGCTTCAACTCGTTCCGCAACGAATACCAGAAAACTCATGATGTTCGCTTTGACGAGTCCTTCCAAGGCAAGCCAGAAACCATCAAACGTCGTGCTGTTGGTACAATAACAACTATCAAACTCGACAAGAACTTTGATGTGAACATCCATGGTGGTGAGCAGTACATTGAACGTGGCTACGACGAAAATCGTGGCATGAAGTATTATAAGTTGTTCTTCAACGAGGAGAAATAAGAACTATGTTCCAACTAATCAATATTACCCTTCATAAGCATCCTATTATAGGTTACACAAGTCTCAATTTCAATAATGAGAATGCGAATCCTTTCAATGGGGTTAAGACTACTGTTGTTATAGGTCCCAATGGTATTGGCAAGAGCTATCTGCTGAAAACTATCGTGGATGTGTTGCGCATGGTCGATGCTCTGGTAAATCGTAGAGAAGATGTAAAGATTCCTGAGTTAGGCTATCGCTTTGGCATAACATACATGCTTGATGGCGTTCAGTACTCGGTAACAAACATCCATCAAGGAATGGAACCTATAGGGCGAAATGTGCCACGCCAGTATCTCTTCAAGAGGAATGGTCTGAATGTTCATGTGGAGGACATAAGGTTGCCGCAGAGTGTAATTGCGAGTTCAATGACCATAGCGGATAAGTTCCCGACCCCTTCAATAGGTATCTATGAATACCGAGGTGTCCGTAGTGAGAAAACTCCGAGCATGACGGGAACGCGTACTTTGGTCAGAAAGGCAGTTATCGGTATTATTGATAGTTTGGCTCATAAGCATACTACGCGAGATGAATTAAGGCTGCTTCTTGAAAGTTTGGGATTCCAACCACGTATGCATATCAAATATAAGGTAAGGTACAAAGAGAACTTCCTGACTCTTGGTTTGACACCCGAAGGATTGGAAGAACTCTATGTGAATTGGAAAGAACACTTCAAAGGAAGATCAGGTGAAGTATGGGGAACCAAGTTCTATAAGAGCATACGCAACAATTCAGAAAAGATAAATATCGTTTGCAGATTTCTCAATCGTTGTGCTCAACTACAAGGACAGTTCGGCTCTTATTCTATCATATATGATGTCTTAGACTGGAACAATACACTTGTTGAGGATGCGGAAGCTATTAAGCTACTTACAAATCTCGACATCTTGACATTCCCGGAGATTAAGGTTTATAAGCAGTATGTCAACGATGGATATGAGATGATAGAGAGTAGTTCTGGTGAAACGCAGCAGCTATGCCAGTTTATCAGCATCATGTCGGCAATAGAACCGAACAGCCTCGTTCTGATAGATGAACCGGAAAATAGTTCACACCCCAATTGGCAGATGAGTTATATCGACTGGCTACAACAGATATTCCACAACTATAGTGACTGTCATTTCGTAATTGCTACCCATTCCCATTTCTTGCTGACGGATATGAATCCGGAATGGTCAAAGATCGTTGCACTCCAGAAAGAAGACAACCGCCTTATTGACATTGCGGATGACGTAAACACCTATTGCTGGTCAACGGATGATATTTTGTACAGGGTATTTCATGTGAGGACAACGAGAAATAAAGCATTTGAATCGGATGCTATCAATTTCTATAAGCTTATCACAGATGGCAAGAAGAACTCGCAAGAAGCAAAAATGTTGTATTCAAGACTGTCAAAGTTTGTTCTTCCAGGCGATGACCCATTGTTGAAACTGATTAAAATGGGGGAATAATATGCTGGACTTGAATAATCCTATTGTATATAGTGCAGCAGAGACTGCGAGTATAAATGATGTGATGGCAACAGGGAACTCTGGTCCTGATATGTGGGTAGACGGCAGAGTACATGATGTAAAACATCATATCAGTGTGCATACTTTAACAGAACAAGGTTGCCTGTGTGCATATTGTGAGGCTTTACTTGAAAAAGGAACAACATCCATTGAACACTTTGTTCCTAAGAGCCGCCATAGAGAGTTTACATTTGAGCCATTGAATCTAACCTCTGCGTGTGGACGTTGCAATGCTACTGCAATCAAAGGCAGTAAAGAAACAATTGTTGGAGCAATTAATCCTAATTATTCATCAAATACATTCAAGATTGTACACCCCAGATTAGATAACCCAAATGCTCATATCATCTTTCAAGATGCGGACCGAACTATATTCGATAAGGTTCATTGCTCACAGTTGGGATTGGACACCATCGATTTTTTTGAGTGGGATAATCTGGATGCCTGTTTAGTAAGAGTTCAGACCGCAGCTGTGCGAAACCTTCCTATCAACATACGCCAACTGATATCTGAAATTTCAACATACAAATAAAAGATAAATGACTAACAAAGAACGATGGAGTTCCTTTATAATGGAGCTTAAAAACTATATTGAGGAACTTCACCTTTGTCCTCCGAAGCATACCAAGCTCAAGAATCAAGTAGTTTATTTCCGTCGAAAGATGAGAGATGGTTTGCTATGATTGACAAAAACAACTCATGCAGTACCATTAGATTTGAGAAAAGGATGGATGAATATGACATCGTTTTCGGCACAGCAAACGATAAAGACTATGAACTTGAGTTGAATTTGTTCAAAACACGTGAGTGCTACAATTATCACAAATGTAAGGCTTTGAGACTCCTTGACCTAAGAGAAAGATATACTGACACCAGAATCATAGAGATGTCTCGACTGATGCTAGATGATTCTAAAGCCAAAGCAACGCTAGGTGGAATTAGAATCATCACACAAATGAAACATGATGTATTTAGGCGTGAATTTGGTAAAAACTTTCACAGGGTATTTGATAAACCCAAATCGGTCATTAGAAATACAATAATTCGTGGTCAAACTTGTAATGTGTTGAAAATGGGTTATTTGTAAAATCATTTTTCTAATGGCGGTCATTAGAAAATTCTATTTGCAAAAGATTTATTATCAATTAGTCACGAAGACAACCACGGAAATGGGTATTTCTAACGACCGATTTGGGGTAAACTGAAAGATGATATTTCGAAATAATCACACAGGGAAATCTTCATTTTTGTATTCCTTATATATTATATTGAAGTTATGGGATTTATTTAGAAACTTCCTCTCATTCAAGGACGAAGTGATACAAAGTATCGAAGTTGTCAAGGATACAGCATTGAAAGACACAGCAACATAGGGAGGTTATACTGAGCGTTTTGCCATGGTGATGGGAGCCAATGCCAGCGGCAAGAGCAATCTGCTCAAAGCGTTGGATTACATGTGGATGTTTGTCCGTCCTCATTAAGAATACAATGCTAAACAAACATTACAGCACACCTAAGTTCAAGATAGAAGTGCAAAATCCGTAGTGTGGCGCAAGCCTTAAAATCATGAAAAACACTGCGGAGGTTTACCTGAACGGCAGGAGGCGCAAAGTCTCCTGAGAGCGGACCTAGTGAAGAGAATCCGACAAGCAATGTAAAAAAAAGAAAAGAGGAGACCGAAATCTCCTCCAGATTAGTTAACTTTGCATTGCTTATGTACAAACAACTAACCTCGGAGCAAAGGTACACAATTTCCGTGTTACTGCAAAGGAAGTGTACGAAAAAAGAGATAGCGCACACTATCGTAGTGAGTAATTCGACAATTACCCGTGAACTGAGACGCAATTCCAGCTCGTGTGGTGTTTACAAATGGGACAAGGCGCAAAGGCAGGCTGAGAAGCGCAAACGTCAGATGCCAGGCAACCGTTCCATAAAACCGTTTGTCCGAGAGATGGCAATAGGCTTGCTCAAACAAAGGCAATGGTCGCCAAAGCAGATATCCGGCTATCTTGCAAGAATGGGATACAAGATTTCGCATGAAACCATCTATGCCATCATCAGAAAGGACAAGCATGAGGACAGGGGCAGCCTCTACAAACATTGCTGGCACCGTCTGAAACACTGTCATAGGCCGGTCGGGAAGAGAGTGATAATACCTGACAGGGTGAGCATACACTGGCGTCCACCAGAAGCTGACGGAAAACGATTCGGTGACTTCGAGATGGACACCATCGTGGGAAACAATAACCAGGGAGCGATATTGACCATCGTGGAGCGAAGCACAAACATGCTGTTCATGAAGAAGTTGAAGCATGGAAAGGATGCCGATGAACTGGCACAGACGGTCATAACATTACTCGCTCCATACAAAGGGCTGGTAAAGACTATAACCACCGATAATGGAACTGAGTTCTGCAACCACAAGGCAATAGCAATGGCACTAGACACGACGGTCTACTTCACCGATCCATATTCCTCATGGCAGAAAGGAACCATAGAGAACGCAAATGGCCTCATAAGGCAATATATACCCAAATCATCGCCTATAAGACATCTCAAGGACAAGGACATTGATGAAATTACGGCCAAAATCAATACAAGGCCAAGAAAGAAACTCAATTTTTCAACTCCAATTGAGGAGTTCTTCAATTACTTGTTGTAAATTTGCACTTGCTTGTTGAATTCGCAAATACGTTAAATATTCGTCTATTTCTCCACCGATAGAATCAGTGTCATCACTTTTCTACCGTTTAACTCGCAAATTGTTGATATAAAACGACTTACAAATACTATAAATGCAGCAGCCTAACCTCAATAACCATCCCAAATAGCGTTACAACCATTGGCAGTTCTGTTTTCGCGTATTGCAGCAGCCTAACCTCCATAACCATCCCTAACAGCGTTACAAGCATTGGCGATGGTGCTTTTGAAGTTTGCACCAGTACAAAAGAAATCACATGCAAAGTAGAAACACCGCCAACAATTAACACTTCTGTTTTTGAGGGAATAGACAAGACAATTCCTCTTTATGTACCCCAAGGAAGCATATTAAAATATAAGGCAGCAGCAAACTGGAAAGATTTCGTTATAATAAGAGAAATTGCTGAGACAGAAACAGACGTTTATCTAACAATAACTGATTGTGCTAATGGAAATGTGAAGTTAAAAGTAGATGAAGACAAACCATACTTTACTTTGAAGATTGAAGCAGAAACAGGTTGGCATGTGCATAGTGTGACATTCAACGATGGAGACGTAACAGCAGAACTTTCTGCAGATGGCGAATATACTACACCTGCCATTGGTACAGACTCACGTCTTAATATTGTATATGCACAAGGTTCATCTTCTGTCAATTCTGTATCAGACAGCAAAATAAAGGTATGGGCTTCCGGCAACAACATTATAGTTGACAACGCCATTCTGAATGAAACAATCAACGTCTATACACTAGACGGAATGAAGATAACAAGCGTCAATGCAAATAGCAACAGGGTTGAAATACCATTGACTACAGGTGTTGTTTATATTGTAAAAGTTGCTGATAAAGTATTAAAGGTTGCTCTATAATCAATTCTCAACCGACTTTATACATTCTTCCCCATCTTCCAAATCTGGAGGATGGGGAAATTCTTTCAAGATTAGGGATTGCTCATCGTATGGAATCAAGACAGGAGGCCTTGACTGCCAATGCCAACCTCCCATCATCTGCCATTTCTTAGCCACAAAGCAAAGAAGGGGTCATAAATGGTATAGACACCTTTATCTACAGTGATAAAATCTTTTTCTAAAAGGTTGTAGGACTCGAAAAAATCTACAATTATCCAAATTAGGATTATCCTATTTAGGATAAAATTTTCATTTTTACAGATAAACTATTGGCTATCAGTCTCTTTTGCTTACTTTTACGAAAGTATTTTGGGCAATTGCAAGCGGAAGGTTGTAATGTATGACGTGCGACTATTGTCGAGCAATTCTATTGAACCGCCTAACCGCGCCATTAACTGACGACTAAGAGAGAGGCCGATGCCTGTTCCACTGCTTTTTGTTGTGAAGAAAGGAACGAAAATAGTGGATGCCACGTCGGGAGGAATAGGAGAACCGTTATTGCTTATGCAAATAGCAAGATTTCTGTTGCCACCTGCCGACTCAATGCTTTTCGTCTCTATCGCCATCTTAACGGCCTTAGCCTCAACAGCATTTTTAATCAGATTGATAAGAACTTGACGAAGCATTGAGGAATCGGTGAAGATGTCACAATCTATTACGTCATCCGTATTCCATTCTATTTCAGGATAGAGCGCAACTGTTTCTGCTATCAAATCCTTAACCTGTACTGTTTCCATAACAGGTTTCTGCAACTGAGTGAGTTTACGATAACTATCAACAAACACATTCAGATGATTGGCTGTTGAATTTATCGCCTTTATACCATCCTCCAACTGACTACCCTTGACATCCTTACGTGCGAGCATAGCCTGACTAATGCTTGAAATGGGTGCCGTGGCATTCATTATCTCGTGAGTAAGCACACGCATCAGTCTTTCCCATGCCTCAACCTCGTTCTTCTTGATGTTGTCAGCCATTGCCTCTCCCATCTCGTTAAGCGCTTGTTGCAATGCTCGTTCGCCTGGCAACAAACCTTTGGTTGATATTCTGAACATGAAATCCTTATTGCGTATGGCCTCTTTCATCAGATAAGCACGTTGTTTGAGTGTTTTCTGATGATAGGCAAGCCAAATCAGAAAAACAAGCAGCATTAAGGCTATTATGGTTATGATAATCGGGTACATATTTTAGGAGTGAGGAATTAGGAATTAGGAATTAGGAGTTAGGAGTGAGGAATTAGGAGTGTATGCGACAAAGATTGTTTCTTCATCTTATTATATAGCGTCTGTCGCGAGATGCCAAGCATGTCAGCTGCCTTCGACAGATTGCCGTGACTTAAATCCACAGCTCTTCTTATATGCTCTGACTCAACTTCATCGAGCGTTACAACCTCGCTTGATTTCCGTAGCACTTCTTTAAGTTTATAAACCAGTTCATCATTATCCCAAGGTTTGACAATGAAATCAGCGGCACCACTTTTGAGTCCTTTTACCGCCAATTGCACATCAGCGTATGCCGTCAACAACACTACGGGCACTTGCGGATGGTGCTTCTTGATTGTTCGCAACCACATCAATCCGTCTTGTCCAGTGTTCACTCCCAACGTAAAATTCATATCCAACAGCACTAATTCCACTGGATGCTGTGCCATGGTCTTAAGAATATCATCAGGTTTAGACAAGGTAACAATGTCGCTGAAAGTATCTTCCAACGTATAGCGCAGAGCTGTCAGTATAGCCGCATTGTCATCAACGGCAAGAAGTGTCCCATAAGTATTCATCATACAAATCTATTTGTCTGCAAAGATAACAACCTTTCCTGAAACTACAAAGGATTAGGGCGTTGTGTAAAAAAGTTATACACTAAAGTGTCTAAAAATTTGACAATCAGCAATGCGGGGAAGCATTTTTCTTGTATGCATTCAAAACAATGGATAATTTTGCATCAACAAAACGAAACAAACGATATGAAAAAATTATTTCTCTTATTTATATTAATCTGTACAATGCAGAGCAAGGCGCAAGAGGGGTGGACCGTATGGCGGTGCATGGAATATGCCATAGAGCATAATCACGACGTAAGGAAAGCCTCTCTTACGCTAGACAGCTATAAGGCAGAAAAGCTAAGTGCCATTGGCAGTTTCTTGCCGAGCATCGGTGCAAATATAGGTGCACAATATAATTTCGGACGTGCCATCGACCCTGAGACAAATACCTACACCGACGTTAGCACTTTCAACAATAGCTATAGCCTCTCAACAAGTTTGCCTATATTCGACGGTTTTTCACGAATACATAGTCTTAAAGCAGCAAAGGCCGATATCCTAATGGGAAAGAACAATCTGCAACAACAGAAAGACCAAACGGCACTGGCAGTTTTTCAGGCATTCATCAACGTACTTTATTATAAAGGTACCGTGAAAATGGCAGAAGAGAAACTTCAAGAAAGCATTCTCACACTGAAACAGACGCGCCTTATGGAAGAGATAGGACGCAAAAGTACTGCCGACGTGGCGCAGATTGAAGCGCAACTAGCGGCCGACGAATATCTGATTACCCAACAACAAAACAGTTTGCACTTGGCGATGCTTTCTCTTAAAAAGGAGATGAACTATCAGCTTGCTGATACGCTGATTCTTTCAGATGAGTCATCGTTGACAACTGAAGACAAAAGCGCTCCAGACATTTCCGCAAATGGCATCAGCAATAACCCTGAATTGCAACAGAGCTACTATGCACAACGTTCTGCGCTCCACCAGTTGCGCCGTACAAGGTCGGCTCTCTACCCTACTATATCTGTTAATGCTGGTATCGGAACCAACTATTACAAGACACTACATTCTGAGAACTCGCAATCATTCAATCAGCAATTCAAGAACAACAGAGGCGAATATGTGGGTGCTTCGATAAGTATTCCACTCTTCAACAGGCTTAACACAATAGCAAGCATACGAAGAGCTAAGAACAACTACAAGATAGCATGTGAGAACTACGAGCAGAAGACCCTCGAATTACAAAAGCTACTAAAGGAGGCGGAACTCGACTACTACGGAAGTATAAAAGAGACAAGGCAACTTGAAAAGAAAGTAGCGAGCGACAGCATAGCCTACTCGCTAATAAAGCACCAATACAACGAAGGACTTTCTACCGCCATCGACCTTCAGACATCGGCTTCTACCCTACTGAACACGCGGGCTAATCTAGTAAAGAGCCGGTTGACAATAGCATTGAAACGACAGCTAATAAGGTATTATACAGATTGATACTATTAAGTTGACAAGTTAACGAGTTGACGAGTTGACAAGTTATGTGACTTGTAATTCATAAACTTAAAGGCTCTGAAACTAACAACTCGTCAACTCGTCAACTCGTTTACTTGTTTACTTGTCAACTTCTTTTACTCATTTACTCGTTTACTAAAAAAAATAACTATGGATATTAAGATTGAGAAAAAGAAAGGTTTCCAACTAAAAAAGCACTGGGGATATATAGCAGCAGGAGTTTTTGCCGTTATAATTGCATTATGGCTTATTTTTGGAAATCACGAAGCCTCCCTGAAAATCAATGCCAACGATATAAGCATTGGCGATGTAAGACAGGGAGAGTTTAAGGAATATGTACGCACCAACGGTCAGGTGATGCCTATCGAGATAGTATATATATCGCCCGAAGAGGGAGGCATCGTCGTTGAAAAGGTTGTTGAAGAGGGTGCCATGGTAAAGAAGGGCGATGTTATTGTCCGCCTTTCAAACTCAGCTCTCGACCTTCAGATTCTCAATGCCGAAGCAGAACTGGCAGAGAAGCAGAATCTGCTGCGCAACACTCAGGTGGCCATGCAACAGGACTTGCTTAGCAATATGACCGAACAGGCACAGTTGGACATGGACATTCAAAGGAAGAAACGAACTTACGAACAGAACAGGCGTCTTTTTGAAGAGAAACTGATAAGCCGCGAAAACTATCTGCAAGCAAAAGAAGACTATGAACTGGCGCAGAAGAAACACCGACTCGTGGGAAGCAGATTGCAACAGGACAGCATTTACAGAAGCGTACAGATGGAACAGATGGAAGACAATCTGGCTAACATGCGACGAAATGTGGTACTCGTGCATAAGCGAAAAGACAATCTGGAAGTGCGTAGCAGTATCGATGGCGAACTGGGATTGCTCGACGTGTCGCTCGGTCAGAGCATCGCTTCGGGACATAAGATAGGACAGATTAACGACCTTTCCGACTTCAAGATTCAGGCAGAAATACCCGAGCAATATATCGATCGTGTAGTGCCTGGACAAAGAGCCACATTTTCAAGGGGCGAAAAGAGCTATAACCTGATAGTTAGAAAGGTATATCCGGAAGTACGTGACGGCAAGTTCCGCACCGATTTTAAGTTTGATGGCGAACGACCAGAACAGATTAGAAGCGGACAGACCTACTATGTGAATCTTGAACTTGGAAAGGCAGAGCAGTCGGTATTCATACCGCGAGGTTCATTCTTCCAAACCACCGGTGGAAACTGGATTTTCGTTCTCGACAAGAGCGGCAAGACTGCCTACCGACGAAACATCAAGATTGACCGTCAGAACCCTATGTTCTACGAGGTGAGCACAGGGCTCGAACCAGGCGAAAAGGTTATCACCAGCGGTTATGAAGCATACGAGAAATATCAGAAACTGGAGATTAATTAATGAGGCAGTTGACAAGTTGACAAGTTAACGAGTTGATACCGTCAGTGTTATCACTCCCGTTGACAAATCTACAAATCAACTAAATCAAACAACTTGTCAACTTGTTTTTTCGTTACACTCAAGGAACTTCTCGTCTACTCAAAAAACAATTAAGCATTAAAAATTAAGCATTATAAATATATGGAAATACTAAGAAACCTATGGTACATGTTCCGTCGCTTTAAGGTGGCGAGCATACTCAACTTTATCGGGCTTACCATAGCCTTTGCCGCCTTCTATGTGTTTATGACACAGGTGGATTATAACAATAGTTATAACAAAGGGTTTAAGGATTATGAGCGAGTGTATAGGTTGGAGCAAGATGCTTACTTCAATAAAGATAAAGAATATGATCTTTCTTTCTGTCGTCCACATTTAGATAAAATTGCAGAACTGCCTCAAGTGGAGGCAATAAGTTGTCGCCTATGGTTTACTTATAATTGGGAGATACAGAAAGATGGCACTTCCATATCGTTCCCATATACAACATGCGGCAATGAAGGTCTATCTGCATTTTCCCCTAAATGCATTGACGGTAAATTGGGATGGACAAAAGAAGACAGAAGAGGAATCTTGATACCTGCTTCAATAGCAAAAACATATTTCGGTGAGGTGCATGTAGCAGGGCGATATATGGCAGACAGTGTATTGGTTATTGGAGTTTATGAGGATTTTCCAGAAAACTCTTCAGCGAAAAATATAATATATTTCAACTGGAATCATAGTGATATTGATAATTATAACGACTTTAATTACCCTGGCTATGTAAAATTGCGCGAAGATGCTGTCGTTTCTGAGGTGGAGAAACAAATAAGCGACATCGGGTATAATATCTTTACTAATTTAGATGAAAAACGGAATAAAGAAAAATTAGCCGCAAGAAAGACTAAACTTCGTCCTATATCTAAAACGTATTATTCAGGAATAGACGATAAATATGATAGAGGCAACAAAGGCGTGGTGTTGATATTGGAACTTGTTTGTCTGCTGGTACTGCTGGTTGCTGCCATCAACTTCCTTAACTTCACGCTTGCAGAGAGTCCTATGCGCATAAAAGGCATCAACACACGCCTTGTGATCGGCAAGAGGCTTTGGACGCAAAGAATGGAACTGGTTTGCGAAAGCATAGTTGTTTCGCTATTTGCATTTGCCGTGGCCACAGGCATCATCTATTTAATATCACAAATGCCTGAGATAAAGGAACTGACGCAAGGCAGCATCGCAATAAAAGAGAACCTGGGTATTATGTTACTGACATTGGCAGCAAGCATCATTACAGCTATGGGCGCAAGCATATATCCAGCCTTCTATGCCACTTCGTTTACTCCGGCACTGGTATTGAAAGGTTCATTTGGTTTGTCGCCAAAAGGCAAGAAGTTGCGAACAATACTCGTTGTTGTACAACTAATAGTATCGTTCTTTATGGTATGCTACATCGGAATATTGTTTATGCAAAGTCACTATATATTCAATTCCGATTATGGTTTTGACAAGGAACAAATATTCTATGCAAAACTTGACGAAGAAAGAGCTGAACGTGCTAATGAAATAGTGCAGAAACTGGAAACGATATCAGGGGTGGAGTGCGTGGCTACATCTCAATCTGCAATAGGCACAAGCGATTTATATACAGAATGGGGACGAGAAGATGATGAGCATAAAATAACATTGGGTGTATTTACTGGCGACTGGAAATATCTTAAGTCTCTTGGTGTGAAGATATTAGAGGGTCGTGACTTCAACGAAGATGATAATGACATGTTTATCATAAATGAGACAGCTCGTAAACAGTGGGATTGGGTTAAAATGGGCCAGCCAATATTAAAGAACTTTATGCAACATATGCTTGTAGTTGGTGTTTGCGAGAATGTCCGATTTGCTTCTATGCATCAAGATAGCGGGAATAAACCGATGGCATTTCTTGTTGCCGGGAAACAAAATAACTGGTGGATTTATAGAGCAGTTTTGAACATCCGCGTAGCAACTGGCACCGACAAGGTAGCGATGCGAAAGAAACTTGAGGATTGCATCAACGAAATGGATGGTCACGGCAATGTTAATGTAAGCTTCCTTGACAAAGAACTGGAAGACACTTACAAGGAGGAGTTCCGCTTTATCTCTCAGGTTGTGATATTCTCTGTTATATGCTTGCTGATAACGCTCATCGGCGTGTTCTGCCTTACGATGTTTGAAACGGAATACCGTCGCAAGGAGATAGGCATCCGAAAGATAATGGGTAGCAGTGTAGGCGAAATACTCCTGTTGCTATGCCGAAAATACGCCACAATGATTGCCATTGCCTTTGTTATTGCCGCACCGGCTGCATGGTATTTCGGCAACGAATGGCTTAAGAACTTTGCTGAGCGCACGGAAATACATTGGTGGCTGTTTGCCTTGTCGCTTGCTGTCGTTGCCTTCATTACACTCTCAACGGTGATTATCCAAAGTTGGAAAACGGCAAATGAGAATCCTATTAATAGTATTAAGACGGAGTAGGTTTTGATTAAGGATTGAAGGATTGAAAAATTGAAGACTGTTACCAAAGCATACGTCTGCACTCCTAAGCGAAGCGTCACTCCTACACTCCTTAAAAAAACAAGCATACGTCTGCACTACTACACTCCTAAAGAATAAAATAACTACTCGTCGTAAAATTCGTATAATTAGCTTTCTATGTTAAAATCCAAATATTTTGACCATTATTTTTAGTATTAT
>X430_Giraffe__coassemble_183_pt1 | contig 14609 bp, 12 predicted proteins | sample X430_Giraffe__metabat2_high_PE_008 | metagenome-assembled genome bin X430_Giraffe
GTTTTAAAGTTGCACACGTTTTTCGGCGTTTTTCGGACAAAATATTTTTTCTTTCAGAATTCTCGAGTTTTGAGGCAGTTAATTGGGGTTTTTGGAAAATATTTTGTCAAAAAATTTCGTAATTTTGCTCTGTTAAAAATCAAGGAGAAAATTAGGAAACAGATAAACGTGGAGCAGTAGTAGTGGAGTGTTAAATTTCCCACATGTAAGTGTCGTAGCAAACGCCACGGCCTCCAAAACCTTCTTTTTGGAATATCAGAGGTTCGTTGAGCACTTTTCCGCCTTCAAGTGTTGATGTGCCAAGGTCAAAGTATTTATACTCTGCCCCTGCATATACATTATTAATAACATGGTGGAAAAGTAAATCTAGAACTCCTTGCTGTTTGCCTTCCGGCGATGCAGATATGTATTGAGTATGTGCAATACCCCTGCTCTCGTATATTACCGCTCCGCCAAGCGGACAACCCTCTGGCGAGTGGGCCATAAACAGGCGGATGTTGTTTGGAAACCTCGATTTAAGCAGTTGTATTTCTTCAAGCGAGTGTACTGGTTTGGCGTTATGCCTCTCTGCCAGATTGTCGTTGAGTATCTGCCAGAAACTAGTCATATCCTCCGTCTCACTGATGATAATGCCATTTCGCTCAGCTTTTCTTATGCCAGAACGGCGCGACTCTGTAAACTTAATCTTTTTATTGTCGTAAACAATCGTTGACGACACCTCTCTCTTGATTAACTGAGCATTGCACACTTTAAACAGGGCGTAGAGGTCTTCCTCTGCCGGCATGCGATGATAAATCCATGGAATGGCCTTGTAGATAACCTTGCAAATGCCAGTTTCCTTTAGGTATTTGTTTATCAGAACGAATATCTCACACACTTCGGCGGTGCCCAGTAAGGGCAGTGTGAGCAGTGCCCCGTAGGTTAGGCCGCCATGTGAGTATAGGATACCTTCCGATTCATTGGCAGGCAGTAAGGCGCATAGTCTTTCCTTGCGATAAATCATAAGCGAGTGGTCGCAGAACCTGTCGGCATGGTAGTCCATGTATTGGCGCATAAAAAGGAATGTTCCGTTTCTTGTCTGAGAAACGAAATCATCCCACTCTGCCGCACACTCGGCTATGTATCTCTTTATTTTGTACATCCTACTCTTTCCAAAAACTCATCGTAGTCATAGATATACTCCTCTTCGTCGAAGAGCTCGGAGGCAAGTACAAGACAAACCGACCCACTGGCAAAATCCTCAAGCGTGCGCCAAACATCAGTGCCTACGTATAATCCCTGATAAGGGTGATTAAGATGGTATGTCTTCTTCTCCTTACCGTCAAATATCTCTACATCAAAAGAACCGCTAACCGCAATTATTATTTCCTCGCATGAGCGATGAGCATGACCGCCACGGCGCTCGCCTCCAGGAATATCGTATGTCCAATACACCCTTTCGATATTGAATGGGATATTCTTCATTTGCTCCGCCACGGTAAGATTACCGCGTGGGTCAACAATCTTTGGCAGTTCTATGATTCGTCCTTTGTTGGGGTCCATGTTTTTTTAGGTTTTGAGGTTTTTTTGAGGTTTTGAGGTTTTAAGGTTATGAGGTCTTGAGGTCTTTTTGAGGTTATATGGTCTTGAGGTTTCAACCTTTCAACCTCACAACCTTACAACCTCATAACCTAAAACAACCTCACATTACTTCTTCATATAAGGGTCTGTGCCCAATATAGTTCCAGCCAATCGCTTTGCCTTGTCACGCAGGTCGTCAACGTTGGCATCTGACTCGTCATAGCATAACACTACACCCATGCGGCGACCGAAGTGAGCCTCTGGCTTACCAAAGATGCGTATGCGTGTGTAGTCTTCCTTCAGAGCATCAACAAGATTGTACTCTAATGGCTCATGAGACTCCTTTGGAGACAGTACTACAGCAGACGCTCCGGCATGCTCAAGGTGAATACCTGCTATTGGCAATCCCATGACAGCACGGAAATGTAATTCAAACTCGCTCAGGTTTGTTGTATGACCTAATGTTACCATACCAGTGTCGTGTGGACGTGGACTTAACTCAGAGAATATTACCTCGCCCTGCTTGGTAAGGAAGAACTCAACGCCCCATATACCGGCACCTGTCAATGCCTTGGTTACTTCATCAGCCATGTGCTGCGCTTCCTTCAATGCCTCATCGCTAATCTTGTATGGCTGCCAACTCTCGCGATAGTCACCGCCCTTTTGTATATGACCTATTGGTGGGCAGAAGAGTGTAGGTCCCTCTTTCTGAGTTACTGTGAGCAAGGTGAACTCGCTCTCAAAGTCAATAAACTCCTCGATGATAACCTCTTTTACGTCACCACGGCTGCCTTCCATAGCCTCTTTGAACGCTATTTCCAGTTCTTCTTCGTTATGAACATAACTCTGTCCGTGACCGCTTGACGACATCAGTGGCTTAACAACGCATGGGAAACCAATCTCATCGGCTGCCTTCTTGAACTCTTCGAATGTCTTTGCGTAGAAATACTTAGCTGTACGCAATCCAAGCTCACGAGAAGCAAGGTCGCGGATAGCACGACGGTTCATAGTGTAGTTCACCGCACGAGCACTTGGCACCACCTGAATGCCCTGCTCCTCAAACTCAAACAGGCGTTCTGTGCGGATAGCCTCAATCTCTGGTACGATAATGTCTGGTTTGTGCTTATTTACCACAGCTGCCAGTGCATCACCATCAAGCATAGAGAATATCTCACGCTCATCAGCCACCTGCATTGCTGGTGCATTGTCATAACGGTCGCAAGCCACAACATACTGACCTGCGCGCTTTGCTGCGATTACAAACTCACGGCCCAATTCGCCGCTACCTAATAAAAGGATTTTTTTCATAAGCGTATATTTATTAATTTGTTAATATTCTTCATCGTTCAACGTTCATCGTTCAACGTTCATCGTTCATCTATCATACATATTCTCATAATACTTCTGATAGTCACCACTGGTTACATTGTCCAACCATTCTTGATTATCGAGATACCAGCGAACGGTTTTCTCAATGCCTTCCTCAAACTGAAGTGATGGTTCCCATCCCAGCTCTTTCTGAAGCTTTGTTGAGTCAATAGCATAGCGCGCATCATGGCCAAGACGGTCTGTAACGTAGGTTATCAAATCCATATCCTCACCTTCTGCTCTGCCCAGCAAGCGGTCAACGGTATTGATTACCACCTTGATGATATCTATGTTTTTCCACTCGTTGAAACCACCTATATTATATGTCTCTGCAATCTTTCCGTTGTGGAATATCACATCGATGGCACGGGCATGATCTTCAACAAACAGCCAGTCTCTTACATTTTCTCCCTTGCCATATACAGGCAGAGGTTTGCGATTGCGGATGTTATTGATGAAGAGAGGTATCAGTTTTTCTGGGAACTGATACGGACCATAGTTGTTTGAACAGTTGGTCACGATAGTAGGCATGCCGTATGTATCATGGTATGCACGAACAAAATGGTCGCTGCCTGCCTTTGAAGCTGAGTATGGTGAGTGAGGATTATATTTCGTTGTCTCGTAGAAGAAATCATCGCCGTAAGCGACCCCTCCTTCTCCCCTTAAAGGGGAGTTACTAGATGCTGTAGTCTGATGAGGGGCTGGGATTCCCTCAGGGTGGCTTAATTGCAAGGCGCCGTAAACCTCGTCTGTAGATATATGATAGAAACGCTTGCCTTCATATTTCTCTGGCAATGATTCCCAATACAGTTTTGCAGCCTGAAGCAAAGATAGTGTGCCCATGACATTTGTGCGTGCAAAGGTAAATGGGTCTTTTATGGAACGGTCAACATGACTTTCGGCAGCCAGATGGATTATGCCATCTACCTGCTCGTCCTGCATTAGTTTGTAAAAGGCATCAAAGTCGCAGATATCCATCTTCACAAACTTATAATTAGGCTTATCCTCTATGTCCTTCAGGTTGGCCAGATTTCCAGCATACGTCAGTTTGTCAACATTTATTATCTTGTAATCAGGATATTTGTTTACAAACAAACGGACTACATGACTGCCTATGAAACCAGCGCCACCAGTAATGATAATACTTCTCATTATTATTTAATATTATATCTACGCTTTTACTTAAGATTGTTATTAAAAATCTTATTAATCAGATTATAAATGAACTTGTCACATCTGTATTCCAATGTCTTGCTGTATATCCAGTATGTTGACAATATCAGTATTAGTCTGAACCAGAAATTCTTTAAAATGTCAACCCCCATGAGAGTGTTGAAGATAAAGTCGGTCAACGCTCCTATTGCAGCGAAGAACATGAGCAGCACCAGTACTTTTAAAATCCAAAATAATACTTTTATCATATATATATAGTTTTTTAGTTGACGAGTTGACAAGTTGACAAGTTAATTGTTGAAGTTAACAAGTTGACAAGTAAACGAGTTGACGAGTTAATTGTTGAAGTTGACGAGTTGACAAGTTGACGAGTTGACAAGTTATTAGAACCTGGAGTAATGTCCTCTATCTCCCTTTATCTCCCTCTATCTTCCTCTATCTCCTTTTCTCATCTCTCATCTCCTATAGTTATAACTTCACAATCTGTAAATTTATTGCCTTCGATGGTCAGTCTTACCAAAGTTCTTTCCTTGTGCCATCCCTGCAGTCCTGCCGCTCCTGGGTTTATGTGGAGCAGGTTTAGTGTTTTATCAAACTGCACTTTCAAGATATGCGAATGTCCGCTGATAAACAGTTGCGGAGGTGAAGCGTAAATCTTTGAACGTATAGACCAGTCGTAATTGCCTGGATAACCACCAATATGCTTCATCAGCACATCCACGTCCTCGCATTTAAAACGGTAAATCTCCTTATACATCAGGCGGATATCGCCACCGTCACAATTGCCGCAAACAGCTTTGAAAGGTTTGAATGCCGCCAGTTTCTCAGCCACTTCCAATGAACCGATGTCACCAGCGTGCCATATCTCATCACATTCTGCAAAATAGTGGAGATACTTATCGTCCCAATGGGCGTGTGTATCACTGAGTATTCCTATTTTTTTCATAGGCCGAAGCGTTCTCTTATTATCTGAGCAATAAACTTCTCCGTATTCTCAAGTCCTAACAAGCTGGAGTTGATGCACAGATGATACGACTCGCTTGCTCCCCATTTCTTGCCTGTATAGTAATTATAATATGAGGCACGCTCGCTGTCGCCATTGCTAATAATCTTCCGTGCTTTTGCCTCGTCGCATCCCCTTCGCTCCATTACTTGCCTGATACGATAATCAAGGTCGGCAGTAATGAAAATGTTAAACACATTCTCATTCTCGCGAAGCACATAGTCAGCGCAGCGTCCAACGAAAACGCACGAGCCACCATCAGCAGCTTTGCGTATAGCATCGCTTTGGAACTTGAACAAACTCTCCTGCGACATGTTATTGTTATAAAAACTTGTCTCGCTGACATGGGGGCTCAGAGTGTGAAACAATGAACGGAAAAAGCCCTTGTGCTCATCATTCTGCTCAAACAGTTCTTCACGGAAACCGCTCTCCTTGGCTGCAAGGTTCAGCAGTTCACGGTCGTAGAATCCGCAACCGAAATCATCGGCCAGCATCTTTGCAACGACCCTTCCGCCACTGCCCAACTGGCGACCCACGTTTATTATAATCTTCTTGTTTTCCATAATATCAAGCACAGTTATATTTTCTTCTGAACCTCTTCATATATGTAGTCATGAGCACCAGAGTTACCAGTGCGGCAATCGTGTCGGATATAGGCATTGCCCACCAGATGCCGTCAACGCCAAACCACAAAGGAAGCGTTATGAGCAATGGCAACAGGAAAAGCATCTGTCGTGACAACGACAGGAACATACTTATCTTCGCCTTGCCGATGCTCTGGAAGAAGTTGGTTATCACCATCTGGAATCCCACTATCGGGAACGTAACCATGATTATGCGTATGGCAGTTGCCGACATGCCAATGAGGGTAGCGTCTGACGTGAACAGACGTGCACATAAGGTTGGCACCAGCTCTGCCACCAGAAACCCTGTTGTCGTTACAGCCGTTGCCGCAATCATCGAGTATTTCAGCACTTGCATCAGTCGGTCCATGCGCTGTGCACCGAAGTTATATCCTGCTATCGGCTGCATGCCTTGGTTTATACCCATGGTTATCATCACAAAGATAAACGCCATGCGGTTGGCTATGCCGTAGGCACCAAGCGACAAGTCGCCGCCATACTCATGTAGTCCTTTGTTTACGAATATCACCACCACGCAGGCACATACATTCATGGCAAACGGCGACATGCCTATACCGAGGATATTCTGCACAATGCTCTTCTCCAACCCGAACGTTCCGCCTCTAATGTGCAGCAGTTCGCGCTTATCCGTAAGCAGTTTCATTTGCCACACCAATGCCATCACCTGTGACAATATCGTGGCGTATGCAGCACCGGCTATCCCCATGTCGAACGTATAGATGAAGAGCGGAGCTAATATTACATTCATCACAACGGTGAATATCGTGGCATACATTGCGTGGCGCGGCTTTCCAGCCGTGCGCAATATGGCATTCATTCCGAAGAACATGTGCGAGAACACATTGCCCAACAGAATTATCAGCATATAGTCGCGTGCATAGGGTATGGTGTTCTCGCTCGCACCGAAGAAATACAATATCGGGTCGAGAAATGCAATGCAGATGATGCTAAGACTGATGCCTATGATAAGGTTCAGAACAACGGTATTGCCTAGTATCTTCTGCGCCGTGCTGTAGTCTTTCTGTCCTAGTTTCACGGAAATGCACGTCGATGCTCCCACGCCCACGGCTGCTCCAAAAGCGGCGGTGAGGTTCATGAAAGGGAAGGTGAGTGCCAATCCTGATATGGCGAGCGGTCCCACGCCCTGACCTATGAATATGCTATCTATTACATGGTAGAGCGATGAAGCCGTCATGGCCACAATGGCCGGCATGGCATATTGCAATAGCAGTCTGCCCACGGGCTTTGTTCCCAATTCTAATGTAGCTTGCTTATTGCTCATTACTTATTTATATATATTCTGCAAAGTTAGTAAAATATTTGTTTATACTCTCCAATATGTATCGAAAAGTTTTGTAATTACCCGAAATAAAAGTAATTTTGCATACATATTATAATCAGATATGAAACAACAAGACAGGGCAATGACACTCCTTGAGCTTAATGGCATGGTGCGCGCAACGCTTGAGTGCGGCATGCCCGATGAGTATTGGGTTGAGACTGAGCTTGCCGAGGCTCGCGAAACCCGTGGGCATTGCTACATGGAACTTGTCCAGAAAGACGGACAAACAAACACGCCAGTGGCAAAAGCGTCTGCCAAATGCTGGAAACAGACGTGGGCTGTGTTAGCTCCTTATTTCGAGCGCACAACAGGACAACCGCTGCATGCTGGCATGAAGGTGTTGCTGAGGGTTTATCCAAACTTCCATGAGGCTTACGGCTTTTCATGGATAGTAACAGATATTGACCCGACATTCACCGTAGGCGACATGGCACGCCGCCGCATGGAAATAATTGCTGCACTGAAAGAGCAGGGCATCTTTGACATGAACCGCCAACTGCAACTGCCAATGTTTGCTCAGCGCATAGCAGTGATATCGAGTGAGACGGCTGCAGGATATGGTGATTTCTATAATCAGCTGACAGACAATTCTTATGGATTTAAGTTCAGAGTAACACTCTTCCCCGCCATAATGCAAGGTGAGCGTGTAGAACAAAGTGTTATTGCTGCTTTAGAACATATATATGATAATGTTGATGATTATGATTGCGTAGTAATAATCCGCGGTGGAGGCGCCACCAGTGATATGTCTGGTTTCGACACTCTTGCCCTGGCAGAGAATGTGGCACAATTCCCGCTTCCTATCATCACCGGCATTGGACACGACAGAGACGAGTCGGTGCTTGATATGGTGTCGTGCATTAGAGTTAAGACTCCAACAGCTGCGGCGGCATATCTTATCAATCACCTTGGCGAGGTTAATGAACTGATAGGCAATTGCAACGAGCGTATTATTCGTTGTGCTACCATGCGCATGGAAATGCAAAAGATGCGTTTGACAAATCTCTCAGAGCGTATTCCGCGAGTATTCTCCTTAGTAAAGGTAAAACAGGAGGCCCGTTTGGACGCATTAAACGCACGGATTACGAGTGCAATCCAGCATGTTCTCGACCGTCAAAAGCATCGTTTGGAAATGCTTGGTCAGCGTGCTGCGTCACTCGACCCTAAGATATTACTGAAGCGAGGGTACAGCATAACCCTGAAGGATGGTAAAGCGGTGCACGACAAGGAGATGCTTACGCCTGGCGATGAGATAGAAACAATATTTGAGAAAGGAACAATTAAATCGATAGTAAAATGAAAACAGAAATAAAATACGAGGATGCTGTGCGAGAGATTGAACAGATTGTGGCTAAGATGGAGGCTGGCAATACTGATATTGATGCCATGAGCGAACAACTGAAGCGCGCACAAGAACTGATAAAGATGTGCAAAGATAAACTCACAAAGACAGACGAGGAGATTAAGGCTATACTTGAAGTGGATAAGTAGATGAGGGATGAGCGTTGAACGATGAACGATGAACGATAAACGTTGAGGGATGAGAGATGAGGGATTGCTTGCCAAGGTAATGGCCTTTAACTCCCTTTAACTCCTAACTCCTAACCCCTAAACTCCCTTTAACTCCTCAACTCCTTAATTCAGTTTAGTGCTCGTACTTGGCAATTTTCTACATTTTAACGCAAAAAGACTAATTTTTGTGTGAAATTATTGCTTATGAGTAATATTTTGATTACTTTTGCAACCAATTTTAGAAAAAGCATAAACATTAACAGCATTATGCATTACGCATATTGCAATAAGAATTATAAGATATGAAAGATTTAGATTGGTCAAACCTGTCGTTCGGTTATATCCCGACAGATTACAATGTACGTTGTTATTATCGTGATGGCAAATGGGGCGAGATAGAGGTTTGCTCCGATGAATATATCAATATGCACATGGCAGCCACCTGTCTGCACTACGGTCAGGAGGCATTCGAGGGACTGAAGGCATATCGCTGTCCTGATGGCAAGGTGCGTGTGTTCCGTGTAGAGGAAAATGCAGCTCGCCTGCAGAGCACATGCCGCGGTATCATGATGCCAGAGGTGCCAACAGAGTTGTTCATTGAGATGGTGAGCAAGGTGGTGCGCCTTAATCAGGAATATATCCCTACATACGAGAGTGGAGCAACACTCTATATCCGCCCGTTGCTCATTGGCACATCGGCACAGGTGGGTGTGCATCCTTCAAAGGAATATCTGTTCCTTATCTTCGTAACACCAGTTGGACCATATTTCAAGGGTGGTTTTGCAACTAATCCTTATGTTATTATGCGTGATTTCGACCGCTCTGCTCCGCTTGGCACTGGTATCTATAAGGTGGGAGGCAATTATGCAGCTTCTCTCCGTGCCAACAATCTGGCACATGAGATGGGTTATGCCTGTGAGTTCTATCTTGACGCAAAGGAAAAGAAGTATATCGATGAGTGTGGCGCAGCCAACTTCTTTGGTATTAAGAATAACACATACGTTACCCCTGAGTCTACAAGCATCCTGCCAAGTATCACCAACAAGAGTCTGATGCAGGTAGCTGAAGACCTCGGTCTGAAGGTAGAGCGCCGTCCAATACCAGAAGAGGAACTGGATACGTTCGAGGAAGCTGGAGCTTGCGGTACAGCGGCCGTTATCTCGCCAATATCTTATATTGACGATCCAGAAAAGAACAAGCGCTACACATTCAGCGAGGATGGCAAACCTGGTCCTATCTCAAAGAAACTGTTCGACACTCTGCGCGGCATTCAGTACGGTACAATAGAGGATAAGCACGGCTGGACAAGAGTAGTGATTGGGTAGTGGATGAAACCTCCCCCTGCCCCTTTGAAGGAGGGGAGATTGGGGCTTTTCTATGTCTGCTTACAGCCGGTATCGGATTTATATTCCTTATACCATATATGTATACAGCACAAGCTCATTTCTATGAGGATTTGAAATAGGAATCATAAGGCTAAATTCTATTAGATAAAAAATAGCGGTGTCGTCTTAGAAGATGGCACCGCTATTTTTATATATCGCCATAGGATTATAACATTCGTCAAATTTGTGGAATTGAAATAAAATCTTTACCTTTGCATCAACTATGTCCTATAACGAACGGACGATATGGAAGAGATGAGAAACGTTTCGCATGAAAGAGGATATAGGAAGATAAAGGAAGTTATATAAAAGAATCATGAGCAAAGGAAAATTAGCAAAGTTTGCCGATATGGCAAAATATGAAAACGTGTTTCAGTATCCTTATTCGGTGGTAGAGAATGTGCCATTTGAAATGCGCGGACACTGGAATGAAGAGTATTTTCACAACGACAATCCAATAGTGCTTGAGTTGGGATGCGGCAAAGGCGAGTATACAGTGGGACTCGCAAAACTGTTTCCAAATGTCAACTTCATTGGTGTAGACATCAAGGGAGCACGTATGTGGACTGGTGCCACTCAGGCCATCAATGAAGGACTGAAGAATGTGGCTTTTCTCCGTACAAATATCGAGATTATTGAGCGTTTCTTCACTGAGGATGAGGTGCAGGAGATATGGCTCACATTTAGTGACCCACAGATGAAGAATCCACGCAAGCGACTGACAAGCACATACTTCATGAACCGCTATCGTAAGTTCCTGAAAGACGGAGGATTGGTTCACCTGAAGACCGATTCCAACTTCCTGTTCACATACACCACATATATGGTTGAGCGCAACAAACTGCCGTTGCTTGTACGCACAGAGGACCTCTACCATACAGATGGGTTTGACGAGCAGACAAACACAATACTGAACATACAGACTTACTACGAATCGATGTGGATAGAGCGTGGACTGAATATCAAGTATATGAAGTTTGAGTTGCCGCGCGAAGGCGTGCTCGAAGAACCAGACATTGAGATTCCGCTCGACGACTATCGCAGTTACCGTCGCGACAAGCGCAGCGGATTGGAAACAAGTAAATAAACTAACGTGAATAATGATTTTCAGAATAACTAAAACCTGTAAACAATGAAAAAACTATTATCTCTATTTGTTGTTGTCCTGGCAGGACTAACACAAACAGGAGCACAGACCACAGCGCAGTGGCCTGACGTGCCACACGAGGCAAAACCTGCTTCGAGATGGTGGATTATGGGAAGTGCCTTTGATGAGACAAGCGTGAACAACCGTATGGCGGAGTATGCTGCCGTTGGGCTTGGCACTATGGAACTGACACCTATCTATGGAGTGCAGGGCAATGACAAGAACGAACTGGGATTCCTGTCGAACGCATGGATGAATGCTCTGAGATACACTCAGGATGCTGCAGCAAAGAATGGCATGCGCATAGATATGAACACGGGCACGGGATGGCCTTTCGGCGGTCCGTCGGTAACGATAGACGAGGCGGCAGGCAAACTGGAGTATGTCAGTGGCACAATAACAGGCGATGGTGCTGCAGAACAGACTATGAGCATAGCCCTGACATCAAGCAACAAACCCAAACTGAACCGCGTAATGGCATATCCGCAGAAGGGTAACGACGGACAGCCAACAGATGTTACTCAGTATCTCAGTGGCAACACGCTGAAGTGGGTGGCGCCGGCAGGCAAGTGGCTCGTGATAGCAATATACAACTCTCACACCCTGCAGCAGGTGAAGCGCGCTGCACCAGGTGGAGTGGGATATGTGATGGACCATCTGGACTCTACGGCTGTGGCAAACTATCTGAAGGTGATAGAGGATGCCTTCGAGAAATCGGGCGTGCCATATCCAAAGACGTTCTTCAATGACTCCTACGAGGTGTATAATGCCGACTGGACTCCGAAGATGTTTGAGGAGTTTGAGAAATACAGAGGATACAAACTGGAGGACAACATGGACAAACTGCTGGCGCTGGGCGACCGCAAGGACACAGACGGAGTGGTGAGGGCAGACTATCGTGAAACACTCAATGACATGCTGCTGAACAATTTTACACGCCAGTGGACGGCATGGGCGCATAAGCACGGGGCAAAGACACGCAATCAGGCGCATGGGTCGCCAGGCAACCTGATAGATATCTACGCGGCTGTTGATATTCCTGAGATAGAGGGTTTCGGACTCACTGACTTCGGAGTCAAGGGACTGCGAACAGACCCAAAGTTCACACGTGCCAACTATAGCGACCTGTCTACATTGAAGTATGCCTCAAGTGCTGCACACGTTACGGGCAAACCGCTAACATCGAGCGAGACATTCACATGGTTGACAGAGCACTTCAGAACATCGCTCTCGCAGATGAAGCCTGATATGGACCTGATGTTTGTGGCCGGCGTCAACCATATGTTCTTCCACGGCACGACATACACACCAGACAATGTGGCATGGCCAGGATGGAAATTCTATGCTGCCATAGATATGAGTCCTACGAACAGCATCTGGCGCGATGCTCCTTATATGATGAAATATATGGAGCGCTGTCAGAGTTTTATGCAGATGGGCAAGCCAGACAACGACCTGCTGGTATATGTGCCATTCCAGGACGCATGGCACAAGACCACGGGCACGTTCAAGAATATGCTGCTGATGTTCCCTATTGATGATATAGCACAGAAACTGCCTGAGTTTGTGGCTGCTGTGAATGCTGTGCAGAACGCAGGTCTTGACTGCGACTATATCAGCGACAACCTTCTGCTTTCTACTGAATATGTGGATGGCGAACTGCAGACCATTGGCGGCACACGCTATAAGGGTTTGGTGATACCAGCATCGAAGAATATGCCAGAGAAGGTGAAGGCGCATCTTGACTCTCTGTCTCAGCTTGGTGCAAAGATTGCTTATGCTTACGACGCTGCCACGCTGGCCACCTTCAGCGAGGCAAAACCTGAGGCACTGCGCACGCAGTTGGGCCTGAAGATGATTCGCCGTACAAATGATACTGGTCACCACTATTTCATAAGCAATCTGAGTCGTGATGATGTAAGCGAGTTCGTGGAACTGGCTGTCGACTATAAAAGTATTGTGATGTTCGACCCGATGACGGGCAAAATCTATAATCCCGTTGTAGAGAATGGCAAGGTGTTTGTTAGCCTGAAATCTGGTGAATCTGTGATTCTGCAGACTTATGCTGCGGCTGATGTTAAGGCACCTGTTGACTATACTATTGCAGATAATCTTAATGGCATAACCCTTGATGGGGAGTGGCAGCTGAGTTTTATGGCTGATGCATATCCGCAGATATCTGCAACATACAGAATGGAGAACGGACCTACGGCATGGGAAAATCTTGACGCGCAAACGGCACAGCTAATGGGAACAGGTGTTTATACTACTACGTTCACCGTAAGCAAAGACAAGGCGGCGCTTGCAACTGGAGGCTGGAGCATAGATCTTGGTGATGTTCGTGAGAGTGCGCGTGTATATGTCAATGGCGAGTATGCTGGCTGTGCTTGGAGCGCACCATTTATTATTGACCTTGGCAATCTGGTGAAGGAGGGTGAGAACACGCTGAAGATAGAAGTGACAAATCTGCCTGCCAACCGCATCCGTCAGATGGATATCGACGGCAAGGTGTGGCGTATATTCGAGGATGTCAATATCCTGGCTGTGCAGAACGGAAGCATTGGCGTGAGCGGTGTTACCACTTATGCTGACAGGGATAAGATGCCTTCAGGACTCAACTCTGTAGTGAAAATCATGCCAAAGCGCAGCAATGCCAAGCAGCTTATAGCCAAGCATGTGGGTTTCCAACCAATTGAAGGCAGCGACAACTATTATCCTGTTTACCGTCTGGAGATAGCTGGCAAGACTATCCAGAGCGTAAGCGCATCAAATCTTTATGATATGTCGGCTGTAGACAACAAGGCTGAGATAAATGGCGATGGTACTGCTCTTTATGTGGTGAAGCGCGGTGTGAACAGTCACGACCTCATCTCTGCCACGGCTGCCGATGGTACTGTTTATCAGGCTATTGTTCCAGCAAATGGTGAGTATGAGCTGCTGAAGACCTTCGACTTCACCGCAGCAGCTGGTCCTGACTGCGGATGGTATGGTGAGTCGCAGAAGCAGATAGATGGTTTCTCAACAACCACAGGACGTAGGCAGGCAAAGAAGATGGGAACCAGTGTTACTGAGCTGTACAACGGTTTGACCATCACAAGCAATGAGACTAATATCTTCTATTTCTATCCTGGTTATGGTATGGTGGCTAAGGCCGATGGCCAGATAACACTTGACGGTAATGATGGTGATGTAGCTGTATTGTCATATCTCATGGGCGACTATACTAAGAGCAAGGAATATGCTGTGGCAGACTCTGTAGCATACTGTCCTACAGCCATTAACGGAAGGGGTTTCAGTTTCAGCATAAAGAACATGAACAAGTTTGCCATCTACCGCATGATTAGCGTATTCTCGCCTGTGGCAGACCTAACGGCTATAGAAAACATTCCTGCAGATGCTCTTCGTGAAGACAATTTCTACTACAACATGCAGGGCATGCGCGTGCTTCGCCCGTCAAAAGGCTTGTATATTAGGA
>X430_Giraffe__coassemble_185_pt1 | contig 14572 bp, 13 predicted proteins | sample X430_Giraffe__metabat2_high_PE_008 | metagenome-assembled genome bin X430_Giraffe
AAAATATAGACCTATACTACAAAAATAAGCCACGGATATTTGCAACTGTGCCGAATTCTTTTTTTATTTAAAGAAAAAGCGTTCCTATTTTATTATCATAGTAGTTAAAAATATAATAAACGTTTTGCTGTATGGATAAATTTTGCTAACTTTGGCAAATCTTAAACTGAAAATATTAATGACAAGATATAATTTTTATATATTAATTGTTTTCCTCATGTTTTTTATGAGTGTTTCTGCCCAAAAGATTCGTATGGGCAGTTGTACTACAAAAGATGGCGGGGAATACAGTGGTGAGATAACCATGTTGCTTTTAAAGCAGGTGCCTCATGGAAAGGGAAAGACGGTATATCCCAATGGAGATACTTATGAGGGTGAGTATGATAAAGGAAAGAGGCAGGGTTATGGAGTTTATTCTTTTTCTGATGGTGAGCGTTACGAAGGCCAATGGTATCAGGACCAGCAACATGGCAAGGGCATATTCTATTTTGCCAATAATAATAAATATGATGGATTATGGTTCCGTGATTTTCAAGAGGGCCTTGGCGTGATGTATTATTATAATGGAGATAAGTATCAAGGTCAATGGAAAAAAGATAAGCGTGAGGGCCAAGGAACTTATATATTTAGTAATGGGGCTTATTATAAAGGTAATTGGGCTGACGATAAAAAGCATGGACATGGTACCTTTGTATGGGGAGACGGGTCATCATATGTAGGTGATTGGATGAAAGATAGGAAGCATGGCAAGGGTACATTTAATTATGCCAATGGCGATGTGTATACTGGTATGTTTGCCAATGATGTACAATACGGAAAAGGCATCTACAAATTCTCCAACAAGGATGTTTACGAAGGTGATTATAAAGACGGCGTAAGAACAGGTGAGGGTATCTTCAAGTATGAGAACGGAGATGTATATAGTGGTCATTTCGTTAATGGAATGAAAGAAGGCATAGGTGTTCTTACTTGGGCTAATGGCGATATTTATAAAGGTGAATGGAAATTAGATTATCCTAATGGCCAGGGAACCTTAAAACATAGAAATGGAGACCTCTATGAAGGACAGTTCAAGGCAGGGAAAATACATGGTAATGGTATTGTTCATTATGCTGATGGTTCCGAGTTTAGAGGCGTTTTTTATATGGGTGTCCGTAAAGGAAAGGCTATAGAGGAAGATGCTGATGGAAATCGCTTTGAAGGAAACTACGAAGATGATGTAAAACACGGACCATTCCTCGAAAAAGATAAGAATGGAAATATAACAGCCAAAGGCGAATATATTCGTGGAAGAAAGAAAATAATTAGATAAACAGATTGATTAACTTTTTAAATTTTATACGATTATGGTAATAGACACATTGGACAAACTGGCAAGTTATGAATCATTAAATCCTTTGTTTAAGGATGTTGTTGAATTCGTAAAAAACAATGATCTTGAGTCAATGGCTCCAGGCAAGTATCCTATAAAGGGTGATGATTTGTTTCTCAATATAGCAATAGCAAAGGGTAAAACACCAGATGAGGCTGTTCTCGAGACACATAACGTGATGATTGATATACAAATTCCGTTGTCATGTTCTGAAACTTATGGTTATACAGCAGCTTGTAATCTTCCTGATGCTGAATATAATGCTGAAAAGGATATTACTAAGTTTGGCGATTTAACAGCAGAAAGTTATGTTACTTGCCAAAAGGGAATGTTTGCTATTTTCTTCCCTCAGGATGGTCATGCTCCTTGCATATCATTTGAATCTGAGATTAAGAAGGCGATATTCAAGATTAAGGCATAGTTGTATGCTTTAGTGTAATACAGTACTTAATAGTCGTAAATATGAAGAAAACTGAGTCAAACGGAGTAAAAGCCCCAAAGAAGGTACAGCCAAAAACTAAGGGCAATCCCGTTAAACATATTGGTATTGTAAAAAATGACTCATGGCTAGAACCCTACGAAGATGCTATTCGTGATAGGCATGATCATGCAATGTATAAATTAAAGCAGTTGACAAACAATGGAAGGAAGACGCTCTCTGAGTTTGCAAGTGGACATTTATACTATGGATTGCATAGGTCATTGCGTGGATGGGTATTTCGTGAGTGGGCACCAAATGCTACAGAGATATATCTAATTGGCGATTTTAATAATTGGCAAGAAGATGAGGCATATAAACTTAAGCGCGTAAAAGGTACTGACAATTGGGAGATAAAACTTCCATTTAAGAGTCTGTCTCATGGTGACTTGTATAAGATGAAAGTTAAATGGGATGGAGGCGAAGGTGAGCGCATACCAGCTTGGTGCCGTCGTGTTGTTCAAGACGAGGAAACAAAGATTTTCTCTGCGCAAGTTTGGCAACCCAAGAAACCTTACGAGTTTAAGAAGAAGGCGTTTAAGCCAACTAAGTCGCCTCTGCTCATTTATGAATGCCATGTAGGAATGGGACAGGATGCCGAGAAGGTTGGAACCTATCGTGAGTTTACAGAGAATGTATTGCCCCGCGTAGTTGAGGCTGGTTATAATTGCATTCAAGTAATGGCCATACAAGAACATCCTTATTATGGCTCATTTGGTTATCATGTAAGTTCGTTCTTTGCTCCATCAAGCAGATTTGGTACACCTGATGAACTTAAAGAGCTTATAGATACAGCTCACAAGAATGGTATAGCCGTTATTATGGACATTGTCCATTCTCATGCAGTTAAGAATGAGATGGAAGGACTTGGAAATCTGTGTGGAGATCCATGCCAGTATTTCTATCAAGGTGGTAAGCGCGAACATCCAGCTTGGGATTCACTCTGTTTTGATTATGGCAAAGACCAAGTAATGCACTTCCTGTTGTCTAATTGTAAGTACTGGTTAGAAGAATATAAGTTTGATGGTTTCCGTTTCGATGGTGTTACATCAATGCTATATCACAGTCATGGCTTAGGTGAGGCATTCTGTGGTTATGGTGATTATTTTAATGGTCATCAAGATGATAACGCAATTTGCTACCTTACACTTGCAAATAAACTCATCCACGAAATCAATCCAAATGCAATTACTATAGCAGAGGAGGTTAGTGGTATGCCAGGATTAGCAGCAAAGATTGAGGATGGCGGTTATGGCTTTGATTATCGTATGGCGATGAATATTCCTGATTATTGGATTAAAATAATTAAGGAACAAAAAGACGAAGACTGGAAGCCAAGCTCAATCTTCTGGGAAGTGAAGAACAGACGCGCAGACGAAAAGACAATATCATATTGTGAGAGTCACGACCAGGCTTTGGTTGGTGATAAGACTATTGTTTTCCGCCTTATCGATGCTGATATGTATTGGCATTTCAAGAAAGGTGATGAGAATGATATTGCAAATCGTGGTATTGCCTTGCATAAGATGATACGTCTGGTTACAGCTTCAACCATAAATGGAGGATACTTAAACTTTATGGGTAATGAGTTTGGTCATCCAGAGTGGATTGATTTCCCAAGAGAGGGTAATGGCTGGAGTCATAAATATGCTCGTAGACAGTGGAATCTTGTTGACAACAAAGAATTGTGCTATCATTGGCTTGGAGACTTTGACCGTGAAATGCTTAAAGTGTTGAAGTGTATTCGTGGAATCCAAAATAAACCTGTACAAGAAATTTGGCACAATGACGGTGATCAAGTCTTGGCTTATATGCGAGGCGATTTGCTATTTGTGTTTAATTTCTCTCCAACAAAGTCGTTTACTGATTATGGTTTCCTTGTGCCAACTGGTTCATACGATGTTTTGCTGAATACAGATTCAACAGAATTTGGAGGAAATGGCTTTGCCGACGACAGTATTACTCATTTCACAAACTATGACCCTTTGTATATCAAGGATCATAAGGAGTGGCTTAAGTTATATATCCCTGCTAGAAGTGCGGTTGTATTAAAGAAGAATTAATGAGATTAAACAGCAATACAAAACAAATTAATGACACCATGGTTGTAAAGATCATGTGTGTCATTATGTTTTGTATGTTCACATTCTTCTTCCTATATGCTTTTCAGGCAGATTTGTTGTATGCTGCTCAGCATCACTTAAGTCATGGTCAGACTAAATATGATTCGCTTATAGGCGCAAGCATAATAACATTAGTATTGCTTCTTGTAAGTCTTGTACTTGATTGTTTTGTAAAAGTTAATCAAGCATTTTGTTCCTTAGTCTTTGTTCCGTCATTATTGTTATTAGGGTTTCTCACTAGTTTCAATTATGATTTCGGTCTTTATTACGATGTTTCCTGGACTTTGGCAATATCAGCTCTTGTTGTTTGGCTGTTAGGAGTAATTTTGATAAAGACTAAGTTTAAATATGTAAAACTCCCTGTTGTTAAGTGTCTTTGGATAAATACGTTTATTTTAAGTTTTATGTTTCTTATAACGGCATTGATGTCTAATGGAAACGGCGTTTTGCATATTAAATTAAAAACAGAACGATTATTGCTTAATCGTGATTATAATCAAGCAGTTAGCGTTGGGTGTTTGCCTAATGAGACAGATAAGATGCTAAGCGTTTTACGTGTATATTCTTTTTCAAAAAAAGATATATTAACAGATAGTCTATTTACTGTTCCAATTAATTGTACCTCATCAGATATTTTCCCTTTTGATACCTTGTCAACTGCTTTTTATCCAACAGATAGTATATTCAGACATCTGGGAGCTTTGCCAAGGGGAAACTATAATTCAGATAGTTATAAGAAGGTACTTATCAAAACAGGACTTGCAAAGAAGTCTCTCTATGATTATATACTAATAGGTAGTCTTATTGATTGTGACTTGAATAGGTTTTATGCCAATTTTGCGGATTATTATACTATAAATGATTCTTTGCCTATGCATTACAAAGAGGCGCTTATTATTTCTAGCGCAGAAGGCATTTGTAATTATAATATACCTGCAGACTCTTTGATGCAGAATGAAATGTTGACGGCAATAAAAGAGTATAAAAATGGAAACTACTCATCAGTTAATACTGATTATTACTATTTAAATTATTACTTATCCAAGCGATATAATAAATAGGTAATATCCTTTTAAAGATGCTAATCTAACTTGTTTAAGTTAATGCTTATTTGATGTAAAAATCACCAGTAAGCGATTTGTATTTATCACTTCCTATTATTATTTCATCCCTTTCAATTATCCCGACAGGCATCTTAGCAAATGCAAGCATTACTCTTTTTGCATTCTTATTGATAGTGGTTTTTATTTTGCATATTCTTTTTAAAAAGAATCCGCATATTATTGCCTCAGCTATAATGTCGCTTTCATAGTCTGTTGGTATGATAATTGATAATTCCCCCCCAGCATTAAGAAGTCTGTTTGCATTGCTCATTAATTCAGCGAAAGTAAGGGTGCTTGTGTGTCTTGCAACAGTTCTGCTGCTATCTTTGCATTTTAATGAATTTACGAAATAGGGTGGGTTGCAAATTATTGCGTCATAAAGGTGTATGCTCTGAAAGTCTTGAATTAGGCAGTGTGATGTAGTTATTCTATCTGCAAACTGTGAATTGTCAAAATTCTCTTTTGCCTGCTTTATTGCATCCTTGTCACAATCAATAGCCACGATATTTGCGTTTTCGTAGCGTTGAGCCATCATTAATGAAAGTATGCCAGTTCCCGTGCCTATATCAAGTATGTTAATTTTATCAACATTCTCACCAGGTACATTTGCCCATGCGCCTAACATCACACTGTCTGTGCCCACTTTCATGGCACATGATTCCTGGTTAATGGTAAACTGCTTAAAACAGAAGTTTGAATTCGACATAATATATTAAATAAAGAGGCCAACTTTGTATGTTGACCTCTTTAGGTATAAATTGTTTGATTTAATTTATTTTGTTTTTGGAGTTTCTTTGAATGCGCTTTTGTATACTTTGTTCAAACCGTTAATAACATCTGCTGTGATGTCATACTGCTTGTTTGCAAACAAAATATTGTCGCCAGCTTTAGAAAGAATAATGTCATACTTCTTGTCTGCATTATATGCCTTGAGGAAGTTCTGAAGAGAATCTCTTAATGCATTGTTATATTTAACAGTTTCTGATTCCAGTTCAGCGGCTAACCTCTGCTGTAATTCTTGAAGGTCCTGATCCTGACGCTGAAGGTTGGCTTGCTGGCGCTCTGCCTCTTCACGGCTTGTGAAACCATTGTTCTGTAGCTTCTCCTGGAATTTTGCAAGGTTTTTCTGAAGCTGCTGGCCTTTAGTGTTTAGAGCATTGCGGGCATTTGTGCTCTTCTTTTCAAGTTCTATTGCATATTCCTGACAGAACTTATACTGTGTCATTAATGAGTCGACCTCAACATAGGCTATTTTCATACCAGTTGTGTAAGCGCTGTCTGATGCAGAGCCACCATCAACATTTGTAGTAGCATTGTTGCATGATGTAAAGGCCACCATTGTTGCCATTGCCATTACGGCGAAAATGTTTTTTTTCATTTCTGTTTTTTATTTGTTGTTAATTTCTTTACACTTGTCTTTAATTGCGCATGATATACATCCAGAATGTTCATCTAAACATAATGCACCTCGCATTTCTTTATCCTGCTCCATTACGCAATGTATACCTCTTTCGCGCATTGCGATACTATCATGAATATGTTGAGAAGAGAAGCGGCCACCCCGTTTAAGTATAACCTTAATGCATAAAAGTGACATACTTATTGCAATTATTATCGCAGTATATAGCAATATCTCAACCATATTTATTATCTTTGCGGTTACAAAGGTAATGCAAATAAATTAATTATTGACATAACAGAACAAAAAAAGCAATAATAATGGATAAAACTATCTTAAAACCTGAGTGCGTTTTTGAACAGTTCGCACGTATTAATGAAATCCCTCGTCCTTCTAAGCGAGAGGAGAAAATGATAGAGTACCTTGTAAAATGGGGTAGGGAGCATGGTCTTGAAACAGAGTCAGATAAGACTGGCAATGTTATCATACGCAAACCTGCTACTCCAGGCATGGAAAACAAGAAGACTCTTATCCTTCAGAGCCATATGGACATGGTTTGCGACAAACTTGTTGACGTAGACTTTGATTTTGATAATGATGCCATTAAGACATATATTGATGGTGAGTGGCTTACAGCTGAAGGCACAACACTTGGAGCTGATGATGGTATTGGCTGCGCTATTCAGTTGGCAGTACTGGCAAGTGATGACTTGGTTCATGGACCAATAGAGTGTGTTTTTACTCGTGATGAGGAAACTGGTCTTACTGGTGCGCTTGGCATGGAGTCGGGCTTTATGACTGGTGATATGCTTATTAACCTTGACTCTGAAGATGAGGGACAGATATTTGTATCATGCGCAGGTGGCAGAACAACAACAGGTGTATTCACTTTTTCACGTGAAGACGCACCTGCAGACTACTTCTTTATCCGCGGAACAATTAAAGGACTCGTAGGTGGTCATTCTGGTGATGATATTGAGAAAAAGCGTGCTAATGCTATTAAGATTCTTGCAAGATTCATATATAAGGAAATGCAGAAGACTGATGTGCGCTTGGTTAAGTTTAATTCAGGCAAGATGCATAATGCAATTCCGCGTGATGGCGAGTTTGTTATCGCTGTTCCTTCTAAGGACAAGGAGATGGTGCGTGTTGACTGGAATGTATTTGCAGCTGACGTAGAAGAAGAGTATCATGTAAGTGATACCAAGATGGAATTCTTTATGGGAAGCACAGAACCAGAGAAAACTATTCAGGCAGATGTCGCTGGCAGATTCTTGCGTTCAATCCAAGCTGTTGATAATGGAATCTATGCAATGTGCCAGGATGAGGCCCTTGCATATATGGTTGAGACATCAAGCAACATAGCAAGCATAATTACAACTGATGATAAGATAACTGTTGTGGCAAGTCAGAGAAGCAACGTTATGTCTAACCTTGAGAATATGTGTAATACTGTTCGTGCTTGTTTCGAGCTTGCTGGTGCAGAGGTTAAGCATAGCGATGGTTATCCAGCATGGAAAATGCGCTCAAATAGTCAGCTTACTAAACTTGTGGCAGATACTTATGAGAAATTATTCGGAAAGAAGCCAATTGTAAAGGGTATTCATGCAGGTCTTGAGTGTGGACTCTTCTCAGAGCGATATCCAAATCTTGATATGGTTTCTTTCGGACCAACACTTCGTTTTGTTCATACACCAGAGGAGCGTCTGCTAATACCAACGGTACAGATGGTATGGGATCACCTTGTGGAGATATTAAAGAATGTGCCAAGCAAATAAAGCATAATAGTTATTTCACATAATAACATATATAATTTTTATATTGGGGCGTAACTTATGTTATGCCCCAATTTTTTAAATTTTACTTGTAATACTATTATAAATAAGGTTATAGCATGCTTTGAGCATCTGTTTTTGATAATAAAACATGTTTAAAACATTAAAATGCTGCTTTTTTAGAAAAAAATAATAGAAATACTTGCGTGGTTAGGAAAAAAGCATTACCTTTGCATCGCATTTGAGAGAAAGTGCTACGGTTAACTTGTTTGCCGGTAAGGAAGTTTGGGTGAGTGGCTGAAACCAGCAGTTTGCTAAACTGCCGTGCGGGTAACCGTACCGGGGGTTCGAATCCCCCAGCTTCCGCTGAGGATTCAAAAAACCGAAAGAAAATTTAATGGTGGATTCATCTAATGGTTAGGATACAAGATTCTCAATCTTGGCATAGGGGTTCGATTCCCCTATCCACTACAAATTAACTTGTCTCGGAACATTTTGTTCTGAGACTTTTTTATTATCATGCTTGAGGAACAATATGCAAGGCTGAATAGCCTTATTGGTGAAGGCAAACTTAAGAAGTTGCAAAATAGTAAAGTTGCCGTGTTTGGTGTCGGCGGCGTTGGTGGCTATGTGGTAGAAGTACTGGCGCGTAGTGGCATCGGCAGGATTGATGTTGTTGATAACGATGTGGTTTGCATGTCGAATATAAACCGTCAGATTATAGCTTTGCATAGTACGATAGGCATGTATAAGGTTGATGTAGTAGAGCAGAGGATTCATGATATTAACCCCAATTGCGAGGTTAATAAGTTTAAAATGTTTTATCTGAAAGATAATGCAGATGAAATAGATTTATCTGTATATGATTATGTTATAGACTGTATCGACACCGTATCTGCTAAGATTGAGATTATCAGGCGCTGTAAAGAACTTAATGTGCCAGTATTGTGTAGTATGGGCACGGCAAATAAGATGAATCCAATGGCATTTAAAATTGTTGATATATCTAAGACTCAAAACGACCCTTTAGCCAGGGTGCTTAGGAAAAAACTCCGTAAGTTGGATATTTGCAGTGTCGACGTTCTTTTTAGCGATGAATTACCTGTGAAGGTGTCTGAGTTGCATGATTCAAATACCATGGTGGCCAGCAATGCTTATGTGCCTGCCGCTGCGGGAATTTTAATTGGCGGAGAGGTGGTTAATAGGTTGATTGCTCTATAAACCTATAGTTAATCATAAGCCTGTTGCTATAGCTCACCTCGCCAATTGTCTATTAACTGGCGTGCAATAGATAATTTCTCTGGTATTGGTGGCAATGAGTCTTTTCTAAACCATGAAGCCTCAGCAAGCTCTTCTTCTTGTATTTTAATATCCCCGCTTTCGTAATCTGCGGTAAATCCTATCATTAGTCCACATGGGTATGGCCAAGGCTGAGAGCCAAAGTACTGTAAGTTGTTTATTACCAGTCCTGTTTCTTCCATTGCCTCGCGTTTTACTGCCTCTTCTAATGTCTCACCTGTTTCAACAAAACCTGCCACTAACCCATAATATTTTCTTTTGAAATTCTTTGAGTTAACAAGTAATGCCTCGTCGCCTTTCTTTATTAATACGATTACGGCAGTTGATAGTTGCGGCCATACTTCGTTTCCGCATTTCACGCATCTTTTGCTTATGTCTGTGCTTTTCTCCATTTGTCCTCCGCACCTGCCGCAAAACATATTGTTGTCGTTAAAATAAAGAAGCTCAGCACATTTGCCTGCCATTAAATATAATTTGTGGTCTAATATATGATAGCTCTGTCTTAGCGGATATTCGCTAAAGATGGTGTTGTGGTTTGGTTTTATCTTTGTACGGTAGCAATATACTTCAAGGCCGTCTAAGTTGCCTGCATGCATAACATCTCTTTCTGCGATTAATTCCTCTGGCATGTTTTCAGCAACAGGTATTGTGTATCCTCCCTTGCCATCAGAAATTAGTATAATGCCTTCATTGCCAAAAATAAAATAAAAATTCTTCATATTATGGTTTTATCTGCTGTAATCTGTTTTTGTTAACACGAAGTTACATATATATTATTTCTTGTGCAAGAAAAAGTCAAGGAAATTAAATTAATCGTGGTGATATCATTATCACAATGCTATTTGCTGTCTGTTCTTGCAAGAAAGCTTCTGCGGCAGATGCGAATGCTAACCGATAGGTTTACGCTTGCTAACCGATAGGTTTATGTATGCTAACTTATGCGTTTATAAATCTAATTGAGCAGTATAGGGCAAATTGCTTTGTGAAAATCTTTGCCTTCTGATTAAAATGACTTATCTTTGCAATAAAAATAAAACTATGAACAGTAACCGCGACGCGCAAATTAAGGCCTTTGGGAGATTTCTTGATGTGCTTGATGCTCTAAGGGAAAATTGCCCTTGGGATAAGAAGCAGACTAATGACTCTCTGCGACCTAACACTATAGAGGAAGTTTATGAGCTTTGCGACGCTTTGATAAACGACGATACCGATAATATCTGCAAGGAACTTGGCGACGTGTTGTTGCATGTGTGTTTCTATGCAAAGATTGCTGATGAGAAAGCACAGTTTGATGTGGCCGATGTTTGCAGCAAACTCACCGATAAGTTAATCTTCAGGCATCCCCACATATATCATCCTTCGCAAATAGGAGCAGAGCATCCCAAACCGCTTCCTTATGGTAAGGATGAAAATACAGTTGAATTAAGCGACGCACAGCAAGTAATAGAGGCGTGGGAACAGATAAAACTTAAAGAAAAAGATGGCAATAAAAGTGTGCTTGCAGGAGTTCCCAAAGCGTTGCCGTCAATAATCAAGGCCTATAGGATTCAAGACAAGGCACGCAACGTAGGGTTTGACTGGGAAGACAGCCGTGATGTTTGGCATAAGGTTAGGGAAGAGCTGGCTGAACTAGAGGAGGAATTAGAAAAAGGCGATAAAGAAAGAGCAGAGAAAGAGTTTGGCGATTTCCTTTTCAGTTTGGTTAATGCAGGCCGCCTTTATGGACTGAACCCCGACACGGCTTTGGAAGAAACAAACAAGAAATTCATCAAGCGATTTAATTATATAGAGGAGCATAGCTTGAAGATTGGCAAGCCACTTAAAGAGATGACCCTCGGCGAGATGGATGCGCTTTGGAATGAAGCTAAAATGAATGAGTGATTCTTTTAAAACGTTAAACATGAAAAAATATTTATCAGCTTTAGTATTAGGAGCAACATCGGTTATCTTCGTGTCCTGCGGCAACAAGAGCGCCCAGCAGCAAACACCTGAGGCCGATCCGTTTATAGAGTCGATGATAGTAAACGACAATAAGACATTGTTTGGCATTTGCAGCGATGAGATTGGTGATAATTCTATCCAACTCATAGTAGACAGTGGTGATACTTTAACGCTAGACATAACCGAGGCGCGCGAAAATAATAAGATTTTCGGTGGTTTGCATTCAGGATGTAAACTTGCCACAATTACTGATGATGCAAAAACAAAGGCAGAGTTAATAATAAACGAGAACTCTTTGCTGGGTAATTGGGTGATGCTTAATCCGCTTGATGGCAGCTCTTATGTAGGTATAAGAATAAAAGACGGCGGCATAGCAGAGAGCATAGAGCAAAGCACAATTATCTATAAAACATGGCGCATTGTAGATGGCAAACTTGAGATAACATTAGTGCGCGAGGGTGGAGGAGACATGGAGGAGATAAATGTTTATGACATTACAAAACTCGACTCCGACTCGTTGATATATGAAGACTCAGAAGACTTCTTTGATTATATCAGACAAGAAAAATTATCTGCTGAATAAATGAGTTAAAGATGGAGAATTTTAAGGTACATATATTAGGTTGCGGTAGCGCTCTGCCAACAATGAAGCATTTCCCTTCTGCTCAGGTTGTTGAAGTAAGAGACAAGATGTTCTTAGTAGATTGCGGTGAGGGTACGCAGTTGCAACTTCGCCGCTCACATGTAAGATTTACCAAGATTACAAGTGTTTTTATATCCCATCTGCACGGCGACCATTGTTTTGGCTTGATAGGATTGATATCTACCTTCGGCCTTCTTGGCCGCACAGCTCCATTACACGTGTATGCACCGTCGGAACTGGAGGAGATGCTTAACCAGCAAATTAGTTTCTTTTGTTCAGACTTAGGCTATAACGTAGTGTTTCATGCTGTTGACACAACAAAGAGTTTGGTTATTTACGAAGACCGCTGTCTTACAGTTACTACAATACCTTTGGTGCATAGAAAACCCTGCTGCGGTTTCTTGTTTAAAGAGAAGCCATCTTTGCCCCACATCAGAAGAGATGTGCTCGACGCATATGGCATACCATTAAGTCAGGTGAACAACATAAAGAATGGAGCCGACTGGGTTACGGAAGACGGAGAGATTATACCCAACTCCCGAATGGTTAGACCTGCCGATAAGCCACGCAGCTATGCCTATTGCAGCGATACATCCTATATGAGGAATTTGCACAAAATGGTAGAAGGTGTTGATGCTTTATACCATGAGTCAACATATATTTCGGCCGATGAGGATAAAGCAAAACTATATAATCATTCAACATCCCGCCAGGCAGCGATGGTGGCTCGTGACGCATGTGCCGGAAAACTTATATTAGGGCATTTCTCAGCAAGATATGACGATGAGAGAGTTTTGCTAGATGAGGCCAAGGAGATATTTGAGAATTCAATAATGGCAGCAGAAAATAGTGTAATTGATGTAAGATAGTTTGAGGTGGCAATCGCTTGCCACCTCAGTTCTTTTAATTAGTATGGTGGTATTCCGCCACCAAAGGGATTATATCCATCGGGCAATTCGTCCATGCCGCCATCAGAATCGTTGTTAACCCTCGACCCAAGTATCTCGCCGCCATTATCATTATCGTTAAGAGGCTTATAACTGTCAGGGTTTTCAAATCTTGTAAATTCACCTTTAAAGGTAAGCAGCACAATACCTGTAGCACCTTTACGGTGTTTAGATATAATAATCTCTGCCATACCGCGCAGGTCACGTCCGTTGCCATCCTCTTTGAAACCATAATATTCAGGGCGATGCACAAAGAGCACCATGTCGGCATCCTGCTCAATAGCTCCAGATTCGCGCAAGTCACTAAGCTGTGGGCGCTTTCCTTCATTGCCCTCGCGTGATTCCACACCACGGTTCAGCTGACTAAGCGCAATAATTGGAATGTCCAGCTCTTTGGCAAGTCCTTTCAACGAGCGTGAAATGGTTGACACCTCTTCCTGACGGCTGCCGAAACGCATTCCATTAGCATTCATCAGCTGAAGATAGTCAATCATGATAATCTTAACACCATGCTCTCTAACAAGTCGTCGAGCCTTGGTTCTTAACTCGAAAACCGAAAGACCAGGGGTGTCGTCGACATACATCGGAGCACCATAAAGGTTGACGATGCGTTTGTCCAAGCGCTCCCATTCGTCGGGTTGAAGCTGTCCGTTAAGAATTTTGCTACCCTGAATCTCGCAGCAATTACTGATTAGTCGGTTTACCAGCTGCACATTGCTCATCTCCAATGAGAAGAATGCCATTGGCTGCTTGTAGTCGGCAGCGATATTCTTTGCCATAGAAAGAGCAAATGATGTTTTACCCATGGCTGGACGTCCTGCAATAATAATCAAGTCGCTGGCCTGCCAACCGCTGGTTATCTCGTCAAGCTTAGTATATCCCGTAGCAACACCAGTTAAACCATCCTTGTTTTCGCCCGCTTTTTGTATAACCTCGAATGCGTTTTTAATAACAGGGTCAATCTGAGTATAGTCCTTTTTCATGTTGCTTTGTGACAACTCAAATAGTGAACCCTCAGCCTCTTGCATAAGTTCATCAACGTCAACCGTCTCGTCAAATGCTTTTGTCTCGATTACGCTTGCGAAAGAGATAATCTGTCTGGCAAGAGATTTCTGTGCTATGATGCGTGCGTGATATCCGATATTTGCTGATGATGCAACGCGTGAGCTTAGCTCTGATATATAAACAGGTCCACCAACATCCTCAAGCTTGCCTGTTCTGGCCAACTGGTCGGTAACGGTTAGCACGTCAACAGGTTTCTCGTCCATGCTAAGGTCGCGAATGGCCTCGAATATCATTTGGTTTCTTGGCTCATAAAAGCTCTCTGGGCGCAGGATTTCACATACCACGGCATATGCGTCTTTATCAATCATCAATGCTCCTAGCACAACTTTCTCTATTTCAGTTGCTTGGGGCTGTAGTCTGCCGTATGTCCCATCTACGGGCGCTTTATTGCCTTGTCTGCTTCTTCTTTTATTTTCTTGTTCTGCCA
>X430_Giraffe__coassemble_187_pt1 | contig 14512 bp, 10 predicted proteins | sample X430_Giraffe__metabat2_high_PE_008 | metagenome-assembled genome bin X430_Giraffe
GTTTTAGAGTTATGCGCGTTTTTCGGCGTTTTTTTGAGCAAAATATTTTTTGTTTCAAAATTCTCGAGTTTTGAGGGCTTTATTTTGAAGGCCGTGTCAAAAAATTTCAAAATTTAACCTCCTGCTTTACCTAATTAAAAATTATTGGTTACCTTTGTAAAAACATAGATAGAAAAATGGAGAACCCCTATATAAAACAATATCCCGAACTGATGAAGGGCAAGAAGGTGATGTATGTTCACGGCTTTGCCTCTTCAGGACAGTCGGGCACAGTGACAAGACTGCGCGAGTTTATGCCTAACGCAACGGTGATAGCACCCGATATCCCTATTCATCCGGCAGAGGCTTTAGAACTGCTTCACCGCACTTGCGAGGAAGAACAGCCAGAGCTGATTATCGGAACATCAATGGGTGGCATGTACACGGAGCAGTTGCATGGCTACGACCGCATACTGGTGAACCCTGCTTTCCAGATGGGCGAGACGATACTAAAGCACGGCATGCTGGGAAAGGTAGTATTCCAGAATCCACGCAAGGATGGCATTCAGGAGTTTATGATGACCAAGCAGCTGCAAGGGGAATATCAGGAAGCCACAGAGAAGTGCTTTGCGGCGATAACGCCAGAGGAGGACAAGCGGGTATGGGGATTGTTCGGACTTGAGGACCCAACGGTACACACGCGCGACCTCTTCGCGGGATATTACACTAATGTGCTCGACTTCCATGGCGAGCACCGACTGAACGACAGCATACTGATGCACTCGGTGATTCCCGTGATACGCTGGATTGACGACCAGCAAAACGGTCGCCAGCGTGGCATAGTATATATCAGCATTGAGAAGACATTGGAAAAGGGAGGCAGGATTCTGCCAAGCGCACAAAAGGCTTTCGGATTGCTGATAGAGAACTACGACGTTCGTCTTGTGGCTGCCCTGCCCACCAACGACCGCTCGTATGCGGCACGCATGCAGGAATGGGCATTTGAGAATCTTGGAGTGCCTACATATAACCGCCTCATCCTTACCAACCGCAAGGACTTGCTTTACGGCGACTACCTAATAGACGCAACCGAAGCCAATGGCTCGCTCGACTTCATGAGCGCACGCATTGACTTCGGTTCTGATGCGTTCAAGTCATGGGACGACGTGATTGAGTATTTCGGGAGATTGGGAGGGCAGTAGAGGTTATTATATAGACATTTCCCTCGTCTTTTCCCAACAACCATATCAATGAAGTAAAAACTGTCATAGTCATCAGATTTGGTATATTGCCTATATACCAGCTCATGATGTCATTGACAATCTTTCATTCAACAAATCGCAGAGTTGCTTTGGCGGCATTGTCAGGTTGTAAGCATCAATTACCTTGACGAAACCACGACCATTAACCAAGCGAACAGTTATGTTGCTTGAATTATATTTATATCCCCATATCCTCAGCTTCTCGATTTCAAACGATCTGACCTCGGCAAAAGCAATTTCGTATTTTCCAAGTTTGCCGTTTACGATTACACGATCGTTTGAGATGGTTATGTATGGATGCTTAAACCTTTCGCTAAAAACTTCGTACAACATCCATAAGTTTACAGGGCCACATATCAGCAAAAGCGGCAGCAACCTACCATCACCATGAGCGAGACAAATGACAATATAAATGGAAAATGCCATACAGAAAAGTCCACCAAAGAACTCTTTTCTCAAGACAGAGCGATAAATCCTAACCTCTTCCATTATTCATCGATAAATCTCCCACTATTCAGAATCCTCAGGTAGCATCACAACACCCTTCTGCTTCTTGCCATCCATCATTATCTTCAGCGGTTTGTCGAAGCGGACATGGCGCACATACTGCGTTTCTGTTACGGCAGGCATAGCGTCGAGAAGGTCCTGGCGGAACAGTCCGTCGTTCATATAAGCATTGATTGTGTAATAGCCCACGCCAAACGATGTGAGGTTCTGGAAGAAGTGAGTGCCCTGACTCGGATCTACACGGTAGTTCTCCAAACCAGCCTCAACAATAATGCGCGCAGCACTGATGTGAGGCCATTTCACTGGAATGCCCAGCCAGTTGTCGCTTGAGCCCCAACGGCCAGGACCAACAAGCACATAGTTCTTACCCTCATCAAGGAAGCGGCGGTTTATCCGCTCCACATCATCGGCTATGGCTGGATTATTAGCCGCCGAGAAATTGTCACCGGTCTTCACATATACCACATCAACCACATCCTCACTTACACCATGACCCAATGAATTGTCTGAACGCAACAGGCACTGCTCATCAGATATGGCGTCAAGGTCTTCGTCAAGCATCTGCTTGCTGTCAACGATAGGACGTATCTGGAGCAGATAGAGCTCACCGGTCTTATCGTCGTTAAGATTACATGCAAACTCAATCTCAACTGGACGGCGCATATCCTCTGCACCAAACTTCTGCGCCATCTGCAACAACTCTGGCAATGGGAATACTCCTTGCTGGAGCACACCGCAGAAACTGATTACCTTGCGGCCTCCCTCATAGATACCATCACGGATTACCTGGTCGTAAGGGTCGAAGGTAGAGGCGATGTAACGCAGAGAACCGTCCTTGTCGGCTTCCTTCACGCGCAGTTTCATTATATTGAAGCCATCGTCCACTTTGAAGTCATTACCCACATGACTGAGGTCGAGGGCATAGAAACGGGTTTGTGTGTCGCGCAAAGCAATCTCCATCTCGCTCATCTGCAACACCTGATTAGGATGATGCGGACTAACACGGAGCGTCTGTCCACCGTCTACGATATACTTTCCAAGTCCAAGGGCAAGATTGGCAATTCCGTCTTCAGCCTTCTCGTTGCCTATAGGGTAATAATTGAGTGAGCGCAGCACACCACTGAATGTAGGATAGAAGCGGTCGTCATATCTGTTGCCCACCACCTCTTGAAGTATCACAGCCATTTTCTCCTGGTCGATGACATTGCTCGTGGCGGTCATGTAGGCCTTGGAGTCGCGATAGAACACCGACGCATAGACACCCTTGATGGCACAGGCGAGCATGCGCAGCATGTCGTACTTGTCGTCAAGATATGGAATCATGTATGTGGAATATATTCCAGCAAACGGCTGATAGTGGGAATCCTCAAGCAGTGATGATGAGCGCACGGCTATCGGTGATTTTACCGCCTCAAAGAATGTGAAGAAGTCGGCAATCAGCGCATCGGGAAGTTGCGCCCTCAGGAAGTGTTCCAGTATCACGCTGTCATCGGCATCGCTCAGAGCTATATCATAGAGCTTGTTTTTCTCCATGAACTCATCGAAGAAATCTGTACACAGCACCACCGTTCTTGGTATGGACACGCTGGCATTCTCAAACTGGTTGAGCTCGGGATGACGCTTAATGATATTATCGAGGAAAGCAAGACCACGGCCTTTGCCTCCCAAGGAACCTTCACCGATACGGGCAAAGTGGCTGTAACTGTCGAACTTAGCACGGTCGAACTCTGCCACCACACCTATGTTCTTCATCTTTCGATACTGCACTATGGCCTCGAAGATAATCTTTCGGTGGGCATCAACATCTTGCAACTTATGCCACGTAACATGTTTCAAGAACGCCGATACAGGGAATATGGCACGGGCACAGAGCCAGCGGCTCATGTGGTTGCGGCTGATGTGGTAGAGCATCGAGTCGTTGGGAATCTTAAAGATATTGTCCTGCAGTTCCTTGAGCGAACTGATGCGGGCTATCTCATTGCGTGTCTCAGGGTCACGGAAAATGAAGTCGCCAAAACCCATGTGTTCCTCAATAAGCAGACGTAGGTCGATGTTCATCGTTTTTGAGTTCTTGTCAATAAAAAGGAACCCTTCTTCCTCTGCCTTATAGCGGTTGTCCGACTCCGCGCTCTGCAATATCACAGGCACATACTCATCGCGGCGGCGTATCTCACGCAGCAGTTTCAGACCAGCCTCAGGGTCACTGCCCTCACCGCCGGGACGCCCAAGAGGGCGCTGGTCGGTAATGCATTGCCTCATCGGATAGCGTGCGTCGCTGATTACTCCAAGCGTATTGTCATGATATTTCTCATAGATGGCCATAGCCTCCTCATAGTTGCGCGCCAGCACCACCTTAGGGCGTCCGCGCTTTCGCTGGGCTGCCGCATGCGAGTTGAGCGCTTCCTTAGAGAATCGCTGACTCTGCTGAAGAATATAGTTGTAGAGATTAGGCAGTATGGATGAATAGAACCTGATGCTGTCCTCAACGAGCAGAATCATCTGCACGCCTGCCTCACGGATGTCATGGTCGATATTCATCTTGTCTTCAATCAGTTTGATGATAGACAGGATGAGATTGGTATTGCCCAGCCAGCAGAACACATAGTCGAAGATGGAAAGGTCTTCGTCTTGCATTCGCTTAGTGATGCCATGCGAGAATGGTGTGAGCACCACGCAAGGAACGTCGGGTGCCTCAGCCTTAACAGCTCTCGCCACACTGAAGGCATCATTATCGGCTGTACCCGGCATACAGATAACCAAGTCGAAAGCCATGTTTTTCATTGCAACATTGGCCTCCTCAATGGTACTCACCTGAGTAAACGTAGGTGGGTAGCGCATACCCAGTTCGGTGTATTCCTCGAATATCTTCTCGTCAACACGCCCATCGTCCTCAAGCATGAAAGCATCGTAAGGATTGGCGATAATCAACACATTGAAGATGCGGCGTGTCATCAGGTTGATGAACGAGACATCTTTCAAATAAAACTCATTCCATTCGTGTGGTATCTTGGTGCTCATATATTACAATATATATCATGCAAAAATAAGCAATATCTCTGAGATTGACAAAATATACAGGTGATTATTTGTTTTGGAAAACATTTTGCACATCATCTTATTTATTATTACTAAAATATTTGTACTTTTGCAGACATTATAATATTAACTGAATATATGGAAAAGAAACTAAGACCAGGCTCACTCTGCGTACGCGGAGGATGGAAGCCAGAGAACGGACAACCAGTAGAACCGCCAATAATACAGAGCACAACATTTAAATATGACAACTCTGACGAGATGGCCAAGTTATTTGACCTTGAGAAAGAGGGATATTTTTATACTCGTCTGCAAAACCCAACTAACGACTTCGTGGCAAAGAAGATTGCACAATTGGAGGGCGGCGTTGGCGCAATGCTCACATCAAGCGGACAGGCAGCAAACTTCTATGCCGTATTCAACATATGCCAGTCTGGCGACCACTTCATCACATCGAATGAGATTTATGGTGGCACATACAACCTGTTTGGTGTTACAATGAAGAAGCTCGGCATAGAGTGCACATTCATCAATCAGGATGCATCTGAAGAGGAGATACAGGCTGCTTTCCGTCCAAACACAAAACTGCTTTTCGGTGAGACTATATCAAACCCAGGCTGCAAGGTGCTCGACATAGAGAAGTTTGCACGCATTGCTCACAAGAACGGTGTGCCTCTGATTGTAGACAACACATTCCCAACACCAATCAACTGCCGCCCTTTTGAATGGGGTGCAGACATTGTGACACATTCTACAACAAAGTATATGGATGGTCATGCCACACAGGTGGGCGGTTGCGTTGTTGACAGCGGCAACTTCAACTGGGAAGAGCATGCGGAGAAGTTCCCTGGATTGTGTACACCTGATGACTCTTACCACGGACTAACATACACCAAGGCATTTGGCAAGATGGCTTATATGACCAAGCTCGTGGCTCAGTTGATGCGTGACCTCGGTTCTATACCAGCACCTCAGAACTCATTCCTGCTTAACCTTGGCCTTGAGACTCTGGCACTGCGCATGCGCCAGCATTGTTCTAACGCACAGAAGGTGGCTGAGTTCCTGAAGAATGATGAGCGCGTGGCATGGGTAAGATACAGCGGACTAAAGGGTGACAGTTGCCACGAACTAGTTGAGAAATATCTGCCTAATGGTTCTTGCGGTGTGATTGCCTTCGGACTGAAGGGCAACAGAGAGACTGCCATAAAATGGATGGACTCTCTGGAGATGATAAACATTGTGACTCATGTGGCAGACTCACGCACTTGCGTGCTGCATCCAGCAAGTCATACACACCGTCAGTTGAGCGAGGAGCAACTGCTTGAGGCAGGAGTAGCACCAGACCTCATCCGCCTGTCTGTTGGTATTGAGGATGTTGAGGATATTCTCGATGATATCAAGCAGGCTTTGGAGAAGATTTGAAGTTAACGAGTCGAGTGCTTCGCAAGTTGACAAGTTGACAAGTAGACGAGTTGACAAGTTATTAGTGGCAAGTATTTAATTAAACTTTAGGACTTCAAATAACTTGTCAACTCGTTTGCAAATAACTTGTTAACTCGTCAACTCGTTTACTCGTCAACTTAAAATATTTTACACTTGTTAACTCCATAAGTAAAAATTAAGGGATTTTTCTTTGTCGTTTAAAGAAAAATCCCTATTTTTGCGGTGCAACTAATGACAAAATGACAATGAAGGATGAGAGATGAGGAATGGGAAATGAGGATGAGAGATGAGAGTGTTATTGGATGAGAGATGAGGGATGAGGGATGAGAGTTTAATTGTTTTAAGTAAGGAACTAAAAAACTCATAAACTAAAAAACTCACAAACTCATAAACTAAAAACAAATAACTCGTCAACTTGTCAACTCGTTTACTTGTTAACTAAAAATAACTTGTCAACTCGTCAACTAAAAAAACATATAAACCTTTTAATAACATTTACTATGGAAGTTGAGAAAATCATGCAGCAGCTGGAGCAGAAGCATCCAGGCGAGAAAGAGTATTTGCAGGCTGTAAGAGAAGTGCTGACATCAATTGAGGATGTTTACAATCAGCACCCTGAATTTGAGAAAGCCAAGCTCATTGAACGTATTGTAGAACCAGAACGTGTCATTACATTCCGTGTGCCTTGGGTTGACGACAAGGGCGAAGTGCATGTAAACATCGGTTATCGCGTTCAGTTTAACAGTGCCATTGGACCATACAAGGGAGGATTGCGTTTCCACCCTTCAGTAAACCTATCTATACTTAAGTTCCTCGGCTTTGAGCAGACATTCAAGAATGCTCTCACCACACTGCCTATGGGCGGTGGCAAAGGCGGCAGCGATTTCTCTATACGCGGACGTTCTGACAATGAGGTGATGCGCTTCTGCCAGGCATTCATGACTGAGTTGTACCGCAATATCGGTCCTGACGAGGATATCCCTGCAGGCGACATCGGTGTTGGCGCAAGAGAGATTGGTTATCTGTTCGGTATGTACAAGAAGCTTACTCATCAGTGGAACGGCGTGCTCACCGGCAAAGGACTGGAATGGGGCGGCTCACGCATACGTCCTGAGGCTACTGGCTTTGGCGCTTTGTACTTCGTAGAGGATATGTTGCGCACTCATGGTCTTGACATCAAGGGCAAGACTGTGGCCATTAGCGGATTCGGCAATGTGGCATGGGGAGCAGCAAAGAAAGCAACCGAACTGGGAGCAAAGGTAATAACAATCAGCGGTCCTGACGGATACATCTACGACCCACAGGGACTGGATGATGAGAAGATAGAATTTATGCTTGAACTGCGTGCCAGCGGCAACGACATATGTGCACCATACGCAGAGGAGTTCCCTGAGGCAACATTCATTCCTGGCAAGAAGCCATGGGAGGTGAAGTGCGACATTGCATTGCCATGTGCCACACAGAACGAGCTGAACGGTGATGATGCTGCTATGCTGCTTGCCAACAAACCACTATGCGTGGCTGAGGTATCCAACATGGGATGCACGGCAGAGGCTGTTGAGAAGTTCATTGAGGCAGGACAGTTGTTTGCTCCAGGCAAGGCTGTAAATGCAGGTGGTGTTGCCACATCAGGACTGGAGATGACTCAAAACTCTATCCGCCTTAGCTGGAGCGCAGAGGAGGTGGACAAGCAGTTGCACCAGATTATGCACAACATACACGAGCAGTGCGTGAAGTACGGCAAGCAGCCTAACGGATATATAGACTATGTGAAGGGTGCCAACATTGCTGGATTCATGAAAGTGGCAAATGCCATGATGGCGCAGGGAGTGGTGTAACCAACCTTTTCCGCATTGAGGAATAATAAGTAAAAAAAGAATGAAACACAACCCAATGTCCTTCTGCAGGAGGACATTGGGATTAAGTGTAAAAAAAAGGAATGAAAAAAATATTCAATATCGATATCTTATATCATAAGCGTAACATAAAAAACTATGTTGCCAAGATATTCCTATTTTCTTCATTCTTCATTGTCCATTCTTCATTATCAGCCATTGCCCAGCCATTACAGAAAGGCAAGGCATCGTTTTACGCCAAGAAGTTTACAGGCAGAAAGACTGCCAACGGAGAGATATTCCACCACGACAGCATGACATGCGCCCACCGCCACTACGATTTCGGCACATTATTAAAAGTGACCAATCCAAGAAACGGCAAGTCTGTAGTGGTAAGAGTAAATGACCGTGGTCCATTTGTGAAAGGCAGAATCATCGACCTGTCATGGAAGGCAGCCGACGAGCTTGGAATTATAAAGAAAGGCGTTGAGACAGTAAGGGTAGAGCCTCTGTTTCTTACTTTTATCCCATATAAGTATGTAGAGGAGATAGACATACCAGAATTTGATTTCAAACAATCACGCCCCCGCCCATTCAGCATGAAACCTGAGTGGCAGGAGCTAAAGGAATTGAATGATAAGGAATAGGAGGGGCTAGAAAAATCTAGAGGGCCTAGAAACACTAGAGGCACTAGAGGCACTAGAATATCTAGAGGCACTAGAATATCTAGAGGTCCTAGAACATCTAGAGCATCTAGAACATCTAGATTATCTAGAAACCCTAGGATATCTAGAATATCTAGAGCCTCTAGTCCACCAAAAGCAAAACGAGGAAGCCATTAACGCTTCCTCGTTGTTATTTTTATCTCACTGCCTGGCATTATCACCTCTTTGTCGCCTATAACAACACCTGGCTGTATTATTATCTCTCCATTTTTTAGTTTACTTGCTCCAACCACAGCCGCCGTATACCTAATGCCACGATGCGGCATTATCCGCTCTATAAGTATGCTGGGCGATATATAAACGCGCTTGTTGCCTGTAGTCTCCTTTACCATCGGAGTAACATTAAGCAAAGGCTGACGTGAGCGGTTCATAATCTCGAATGACACCTTACATTCCTCACTGGCCTTCAGTATGCCATCGCCATCGCTGTCAACAAAGGCAATATTACGTATTTCCACATCACCATTGCTAAAGCCAAAACCAGATGTTTTGTCGACCATTTCTCCATTTACACTGTTTGGGGCCTCATCAAAAACAATACGGTCGTCGCCTGTATTATTAGGGTCGAATCCGCTTTCAGCATCTCCCCCACCAACATTCTCATAAGGATATTGATGCTGCTCAACGTTCCTTTTCCTTGCCTTGTCGGCAGAAGAGCCCATAGCGGCACCGATAACAGCACCACCAGCCATTCCTACAACCGTACCAATATCGCTGCCACGATGTCCACCAGAGATTCCGCCTATGGCAGAACCTAAGATTGAGCCTAGTCCTGCACCGGTATTTGCTCCCTGACCAGCATAAGTGCCACATCCGCTAAGCGCCAGCGATGCACATACAGCCAATATTATAACCTTTTTCATGTCTTCCCTAGCCTATTTTCTGCGTTTTCTTTTTCTGCGGCGGTTATTCTTCTTATAAGCCTTAACCTTTCTGTATACAACCCATGCGATGAGAGCAGTGAAGAGCACTATGGTCATAACCAGTCCGCGCACATCAAGATTATCACCCTTTACACGGCTCCACATCTCAAGCATATTCTTGGTGCGGCTGCCGCAGTCGCGCATCAGTGCGGCACGCTCAACAACACTGATATCAGGATACTGTATTCCGTTGACAGGAACACTGTCTGCATGCTCACCAAAGAAATAAGAGAGGTCTATATACTCCTCAAGAGTGCTGTCAATCTTTGCCTCAAGAACCTCTGGCGAGGCAATAACACTGACATAGCCTATCTCATCCATATTACGCAGGGCATTCTCTGGCTTACACATGAAATTGATGAAATAAGACGCGGCCTTGGTGTTTACCGCATATTTAGGGATAACCCATCCGTCGAACCAAACATTAGAACCCTCCTGAGGCACCTTATATCTTAGTTCGATGCCCACGGCTGCGGCCTCTTCTATAGCCCAAACAGCATCGCCGCTCCAGCTTACATTGATATAAGCCTTTTCCTTGGTCATCATCTCCTTACCAAAGTCAACCTCCCATCCTGCAATATTCTTCTTGGCAGCCTTAAGCAGTCGCTCAACAGAGGCAATGGCCTCATCAGAAGAGTCGTTCATAAGTTGCTCTCTGGTTACCTTTCCGCTAAGGATATCAGTATAACGGGCATACATAAGCATAGGGCCATAGATATCCCTGTATGCGTCTTTCATCAGAATCTTACCCTCAAGACGGTCATTCCAAATAATGGTCCACGATTCGGCCTCCTCATCGCTGACATACTTAGGATTGTAGAGCAAACCCGTTGTTCCCCACATATACCCAACACAATAATCTGCCGCACGCTTTCCTGGTTTGTCTAGTCTTGCAAACTGGTCTTGCGCATATGGAGACACATATTTTATATAGTCTGGAGTATTGCCAAAATCACGGTTTATAGGCAACAGCATATCATTGGCAAGCATACGGTCGATGATATACTCTGAAGGACAAACAACATCGAAGTCCTCATGTCCCTTCTCAATCTTGGCAAGCATCACCTCGTTGATGTCAAAGAGCTGGTAGATAATCTCCACCTCCTCGCCAGTCTGCTCCTTATACCACACCTCAAACTCGTCAAGCAGCGACTCGTCAATGTAGTCGGCCCAGTTGTAAACCTTCAGCGTATGCTCACGGTCAGCCGCATTAGCAGTCTTTGGCATTATAACCATAAGCACCGCAGCAAGCGCCATGCCAAGAATATATTTATATCGGTTGTTGATCATTATTAAAGTCCTAATTTTTTTCAAAATCTTATAAATCCTCTAATCATACATTGCTTGCCTTTGCCTGTCTTCTGTTTATAATTATCAGGAGCACAAGCACAGTAACGAAAATTATCGTTGACAGCGGTCGCAGCTCTGGAGTAAGTCCACCCTTGCGCGCATCAGAATATATAAATGTGGAGAGTGTTTCCAAACCAATATTACCCTTTGTGAAAAGACTCACTGCGAAATCATCGATAGAGAGAGTAAACGAGAGTATGAATCCGCTAATAATACCAGGTTTAATCTCTGGCATTATCACCTTTCGCAAAGCCTGGAAAGGTGTTGCCCCAAGGTCGAGCGCGGCCTCATAGACATTAGGATTCATTCCCATGAGTCGTGGCATGACACTCAGCACCACGTATGGTGTGCAGAAAGTGACATGAGCCAGGATAACCGTAGTGTATCCCTGTGATACGCCCAAAGCCACGAAAAGCAGGAACAATGAGATACCTGTGATGATATCAGGATTAATCAAAGGAATGTTATTAAGGAACGTAACCGCATGACGTTGTCTGCTCCTAAGATTATAGATACCAATGGCAGCGATACTTCCAAGTATCGTTGCCAAAACAGATGCTATGATAGCAATTACCACAGTGTTCTGAATGGCACTGATAAGCGAACCCGACATTCTTCCCTCAAACAGGTTGGTGTATAGTTTAAGAGAGAAACCAGTCCAGTTGCCCAGCACCTTAGTCTCTGTAAATGAGAATATGGCGATGATAATAATCGGAGTATATAGCACTGCCAACAGAAACCACAGATAGCCTTTGGCCAGATATTTCTTATAGTTCATTTATTTAATTTTGTTTTTTCTTTTTAGAAGTTCAGGAGTTTAGGAGTTTCACGAGTACTGGAGTTCAGGAGTTCAGGAGTTCAGGAGTTCAGGAGTTCAGACGTATGCTTGACATGCATGTGCTCCTTTTTCATCTGAGTTCCCTTCCCTTCGGGAGGGGATAGGGGTAGGTTCCTTCTATCTCCTATAATTCTTCATTCTTCACTCTTCATTCTTCATTTTATTAGGAGTTCAGACGTATGCTTGACACGCAAACCCTCAACTCTCATCCCTCAACTCTCATCCCTCATCTTTAATTTGCAGAAACTAAATAATTCCTTGATTGGTTTGCTCACCTTCTTCATTGCTGAACATGCTTGTGAATCCTATAATCAACAGCATTATGAGCGAGAGGGCTGCGCCATAGTTCATCGTATCACTCAACATGATATTTTCCTGAATGATTGAGCCAAACAGGCGGATATCGTTCATTGTAAGCAACTCTGAGATGGCGAATGTAGATATCGTTGGCAGGAACACCATCATAATACCACTTACCACACCAGGCATTGACAATGGGAGAATAACCTTTAAGAATACGCTTATGCGGTTTGCCCCAAGGTCTTGCGCAGCCTCAATAAGACTCTTGTCTATCTTCATCATCGTGTTGTAGATAGGATAAATCATGAAAGGCAGGAAGTCGTATGTCAAACCAAAGAGCAGTGCTCCCTCGCCAAGGGGAATACCAGTAATGTCAAAGAGCGACACTGTGGCAAGCGTGCGTATCAAGATGTTCACCCACATTGGGAGTATAAACAACAGCACCAATGTCTTTGAGCGGTTAAACTCGCTATTGCTCAGTATATACGCTGCCGGATAACCCAGCAGTATGCAGAGAAATGTGGTGATTACTGCTATGTCTACGGAATAAATGAAAGTATTAAGAGCCTCAGGCTGCTCAACAAGCTTAACGAAGTTGGCAACAGTAAAATTGCCATCATTATCCATAAACGCATACACTCCGATAAGTATCAGAGGAAGCACCACAAACAGCATTAGAAACAGCACATATGGCAATGACCACGAGCTGCGCTTGGAAAAGAACCGTTTTATTTTATTTACAATGTTCATCAGTCATCATAACACTTTTGAGTTTTCAGTTAAAAGGCATTAGGTTTCTAAAACCTCATCCTTCGGCGTTGCTCAGGTCAAGCAACCTCATCCTTCGGCATTGCTCAGGACAAGCAACCTCATAACCTTAAAACCTCACAACCTCACGCCTTAATCCTAATATCCTCAGGCAAAATATTAATACCCACCATATCGCCATCGTCCCAGACATCGTTAGTGTCTACATAGAGATAGTCGTCATCATCGGTAACGATTGTAAGATGATAATGGTTGCCCTTATAAAGTATCAGTCGCACATCACCCTCAAGAGCACCATCCTCTTTGTCGTCGGTAAGGTCAATCTTATCGAAGTCAACCTCAGCCTTTATCTTGGTTCCCTCTGCCAGTCCGTGAGACAGACAAGTAAACGTTGCGCCAAGCATCTCGATATGAGTATCGTCAACAACGACAGCATCAAACGTGTTGCATGTACGCTCTTTTTTCATGACATGAATATCTGAGGCCTTTATGATAAGACTCACATCCTCGTTTGGCTCAAAGGCATTATAGTCTTGAATCATCAGTTCATAACCATCAGGAGTAACCACGGTCATCTCGTAATGCACACCTTTAAAGATACAAGAAACCACCTTGCCATGTATCATTCCGCTGTCGGTAGGCGGCATGATATATATATCTTCCGGACGTATCACCACATCAACAGGCACATTTTTGCCAAAGCCCTCGTCTACACACTTAAACTCGGTGTTCATGAACTTTACTAATCTGTCCTCCACCATTGTGCCATTAAGGATATTGCTCTCGCCAATGAAATCGGCTACGAAACAGTTCTCTGGCTCGTTATATATGTCGGTAGGAGTACCTATCTGCTGAATCACGCCCTCGCTCATCACCACAATAGTGTCACTGAGCGTAAGCGCTTCCTCCTGGTCGTGGGTAACGTATATAAAGGTGATGCCAAGCGTCTTGTGCATCTCCTTGAGTTCCATCTGCATATCCTTGCGCATTTTGAGGTCAAGCGCAGCCAACGGCTCATCAAGCAGAAGCACCTGAGGTTTGTTTACAATGGCACGAGCTATGGCCACGCGCTGTTGCTGACCGCCAGAGAGCGAGTTAACATCACGATGCTCATAGTCAGTAAGTCCCACCATCTTCAACGCGCGCCTAACCTTTTCCTCTATCTCTGACGACTTAGTCTTCTTCAGTTTTAAGCCGAATGCAATATTGTCGTAAACATTAAGATGGGGGAAAAGGGCATAACGCTGAAACACTGTATTCATAGGCCTCAGATGCGGTGGCGTTTGCGTGATGTCAGCACCCTCTAAGAGAAATTCTCCTTCGGTTGCCATCTCAAAACCAGCCAAGATACGCAGAAGTGTTGTCTTTCCACATCCTGAAGGGCCAAGAATAGTAACAAACTCACCCTTTTTTACATTTAAATTAACATCATCCAGCACTTGCTTGTCTCCGAACCATTTAGACACGTGCTTAATCTCTATGATGTTACCACCTGGTTCTACTTTGTTCTCTACCAATGCCGTAAATATATTACAAGACAGACTAT
>X430_Giraffe__coassemble_188_pt1 | contig 14456 bp, 6 predicted proteins | sample X430_Giraffe__metabat2_high_PE_008 | metagenome-assembled genome bin X430_Giraffe
GTATAATTATATCCTACAACATCGATAGCCTCTGGATACTCTGTTTGATTTGACATTACCACACCAGCAAGAGCACCTGTAACAGGACGTGAGGTGTCAACAGAGCGAACGCATTGAGACAATCTTTTAGCAATCTTTCCTATACGCATAGCATCTGGGGCATCGGGCTTATAACCGCCAAACATTGGCTGGTTGATAGTTGTGCCGTCTAACACAGGATGTGAATATGGGTCGTTAGGATAATCAACCTCATTGCCAATGCTCCAAAGGAACACAGACGGATGGTTGCGGTCGCGTCTAACCATATCTGTAACATCACGCTCTATCCACTCCTCGAAGAAATCGAAGGTGCCATCAAAAGCAGGTTTGCCAACATTCCATCCTTCTACCCATTTACGCTTAGGAAACTCCCACTCGTCGCTTGCCTCGTCCATGACGAGCATGCCTAACTCATCACAGAGGTCGTACACTACAGGAGCTTGAGGGTTATGACTCATACGAATGGCATTAGCACCCATCTCCTTGAGGTTGATGATTCGTCTGCGCCATACATCCTTGGGGACAACAGATCCTAAGACACCTGCATCGTGATGAAGACATACACCTTTAACCTTCATTGACTGACCATTTAACGAGAATCCCTTATTGGCATCAAAACTAAGGGTTCTCAGTCCTACACGGGTTGTGGTATTGTCTAAGCACTTGCCATTCTGAATAATCTGGCATTCCAATTTATAAAGATACGGATCGTGCAACTGCCAACGTTTTGGGTTTCTTACCTTAAGACGCATATTCAGTTTGTCTGTACCTTTAGATTTATTAGTGATAGTTGCATTAGCCTGAGATACCACCTTGCCATCTGCATCGTAAAGGATTGACTTTACAACCAGATTAGCTGACAGGTTTTCGTGTTTTTCAACCTCTACGTCTAAGTCAATCTGAGCGGAAGATTTAGTTATAGATGTGGCTTTCCATCCTAAGCCCCACTGAGCGAAATGAACATCTCCGGCTCTAACCATCCAAACATCACGGTAGATACCAGAACCGGTGTACCAGCGTGAATCAGCAATGCGGCTATGGTCAACCCTAACAGCCAGTACGTTATTCTTTTCTTTAAGATATGGGGTCATATCATACATAAATGATATGTATCCATTAGGACGCTTGCCAAGAAGATGACCATTGAGATACACTTCGCTACGGTTGTATACGCCCTCAAAATATATGTATGCTCGTTCTGAAAGGTCTGCGATATCGAAATGCTTGCGATACCATGCCACACCAGCTGGCAGATAACCTGTGCAACTGGCAAGAGTTGGGGATGCCAGTCCTTCTATAGACCAGTCGTGAGGCAGTTCCAACCTGCGCCATTTACTGTCATCGTAGTTGGGAGACGACATTTCAGCTGCATCATCCTTATTAAATAACCAAGAGTCGTTAAACAAACTCGTTTCGCCAAACGATACCTGGGAATAGGATTTTGTGATTCCCAGAAATGCTAATACCATTAATAGAATTACTCTCATAAGCTTTTGTTGTTATATAGATTTAAATAATTTTATACTTGGCAAACTTAAGCAACAGCTGCTTGGTTCCGACATTACGGAACTCTACCGTGGCTTTTTGATTCTCGCCAGAACCTTCAACCTTAAGAACCTTACCAATTCCAAAACGCTGATGCTCAATGGTCATGCCTGCAGTGAGCGTGCCATTGGAAGAAACAGATGTACTTGGATATGACGATGATACTGATGACACTTTACGCAACTGACGCTTAAAACTATCTGAGAATGGGTCGACAGGAGGCTGGGAAGGTGTTGTACCAACAAGGCGAGGACGCGGGTCGGCCTTAAACTGTGTAGCCACTGGACGAGGATTCTGCATCCATGAGCCAGAATGAGAAGAGAATCTTGACTCACCTCCTCCAAATGATTCAACAGAAATAAAGCGTTTGTCTATGTCCTTAATAAATCTTGAAGGCGTGTCAAACTCAACCCTGCCATAGCGAAAACGGTTCTGGGCTGTAGTCATGATACAATGTTTCTCAGCCCTTGTTATGGCAACATAGAGCAAACGGCGCTCCTCCTCTAACTCACGCATGCTATTACAACTCATTGGAGAAGGGAAGATGTTTTCTTCCAGTCCAACAATGAAGACAGTGGGAAACTCAAGTCCTTTAGCACTATGAACGGTCATAAGCGACACCTTAGTCTCACTATCCTTGTCGCCATCGTCAAGGTCGGTAAGCAAGGCAACCTCCTGAAGATAATCAGACATACTGATGTGTTCATCAAGACCTTCTTCTTTACGGGTTTCCACAAAATCCTGCATTCCGCCAAGAAACTCCTCAAGATTCTGCTGGCGTGAGAGGTCTTCTGGTTCTCTGCCACTATATATATCCTTGCTAATGCCACTTTCTGTTACAATTGCATGTCCAAGTGTATAAGCGTCATCAGTGGCAAGACGCTCTATCCATGAACCAACCAACTGGCGGAAAGCATCAAGTTTTGCTAATGTTCCTTTGTTTAAATCAACATTATATTCTGATGGCTGGGATAATACCGACCATAGGCTTACATTATTTGATGTAGCGGCATTAATAATTTTATTGAGTGTGGTATCTCCTATTCCCCTTGTCGGATAATTGATAATCCTCTTTAATGCCTCTTCATCATCTGGATTAGCCACAACCCTGAAATATGCCAATGTATCTTTAATTTCTTTGCGCTGATAGAAACTCAACCCTCCAAAAATACGATATGGAATGCCTTCTTTAAGCATGTATTCCTCAAAGCTACGGCTCTGGGAGTTTGTTCGGTACAGGATGGCGAAGTCGCTCCAATCGCATTTCTCAATACGTCTTATTCGTTTTATCTCATTGCAAACAATGACAGCCTCTTCCTTATCACTATATGCATGTTTGAGAACGAGTTTTTCGCCTGAGTCGTTCTCACTGAAAACCTCTTTTGGTATCTGATGCTGATTATGACTTATGAGGCTGTTGGCTGCCTTAACAATTAGTTGGGTTGACCTATAATTCTGCTCTAATTTAAACATTTTAGCATCACTATAGAACTTATTGAAATTCAATATATTATCAATATTAGCACCTCTAAAGCCATAGATACTTTGGGCATCATCACCTACTACACAAACATTATGATGTTCCTTGGTTAGTTGCAACACTATTGTCTGTTGTGCATAGTTGGTGTCTTGATACTCATCAACAAGAACATATTTAAATCTGTCGGCATATTTTAATCTTACGTCCTCATGATTAGCAAAGAGCAAATATGTGTTTAACAATAAGTCATCGAAGTCCATGGCATTTGCCTGACGGCACCTGTCAGCATATCTGATATAGATATTTGACAATTCTGGCATTTTTCTCATTGCATCAGCCTGAACAAGTCTTATATCTGAAGCATACTGACGTGAGGTGATAAGACGGTTTTTGGCCATGCTGATGGTATCACCTATTGTTGAAGCTTTATATACTTTATCATCAAGTGCCATCTCCTTAACTATGCTCTTAATTAAAGAGCGGGAATCTGACTGGTCGTATATGGTGAAATTAGAGTTATATCCCAATTTCTCTGCCTCAGCACGAAGAATACGAGAGAAAACAGAATGAAACGTACCCATGTTTAGATAACGAACATCTGTTAAGCCTGCTATTCTTGAAACACGCTCTTTCATCTCTGCGGCTGCCTTGTTGGTAAATGTAAGCGCAAGTATATTCCAAGGCTTCATCTTATGATAATCAAGCAGATAGGCTATCTTGAAAGTAAGTACACGTGTCTTACCTGAACCAGCACCAGCAATCACTAATTGCGGACCATCGCAATACTCGACTGCAGCACGTTGGTTTTCATTAAGATTTTCCAATATATTCATGACGCAAAATTACAAAATAAAAATGAAAAGATATTCTATTAGCCTAATAAATAATTTTTATATAAATTAGAGTGGAAATAGTGATTACAATTTTTAAAGATGTGCGTCATTATTATATTAAAAAATAATTAGGATGAAAAAACTTACAATTATAATATCTCTTATAAGCGCTTTGTGTGCAAATGCAGGTGACATATTCGTATCTCAAGAAGGCAGCGACACCAACTATGGCACAAAGGAGAAGCCTTTAAAATCTATTCATGCCGCTCTGCAAATGGCAAGGGAATGGAGAAGACTAAACATTAGCGACAAGACTGCTGGAGGAATTACGATAAACGTAGACAATGGCACATATTATATGGACAGGCAACTGTTTATACGTCCCGAGGACAGTGGAACAAAAGATTCACCAACCATAATCATTGGCAACGATGGAGCAACCATCAGCGGCGGAAGCATGGTTGAGGGTTGGGTGAAGAAAGGCAAGCTATGGGTGGCTGATGCTCCGACACATACCATACGTCAGCTTTGGGTAAATGGCACGTGGGCTACTAAGGCTACTCAATTCGGGAAAGACAAGATGGAACGGATGGTTGATTTCGACAAAGAACAGAAAACAATCACAATACCTACCCCAAAGAACATAAAAGAACTTAAAAACAGCAAGAACCTTGAGATGATGGTTCACCAACGCTGGGCTACAGCTATTCTCAGGGTAAAGGACATGAAGGTATCGGGCAACAATACTATCGTAACCTTTAAGGAACCAGAAAGTCATATTGAGTTCAGTCATCCATGGCCACAACCTGTTATTGGCGGTGAGATGGGAAATTCTTCATATTGTCTGCAAAATTCTTTGACATTGCTTGATGAACCAGGTGAATGGTATCATGACTCAGATAATGGCAAGATATACTACTATCCAAAGGAAAATGAGAAGATTGGGGAAACAACGATTTACATTCCAACAAAAGAAAGGCTTGTTACCATTGAAGGTGCTAAGCATGACAAAGTGAGATATATAGAGTTTAGAAACATCACCTTTATGTATTCCTCATGGAATCGTCCTGCAGAGCAAGGACATGTAACACTACAAGCGGGATTCCCAATCACAGATGCATACAAACTTCAAATTCCAGGATTGCCTTGGGCAAAGAACCTTGAAAACCAAGCATGGGTTGAGCGTCCACAAGCTGCTGTAAGAGCAACACACGCTGATAATATAACATTCAACAAATGCACATTCAGCAATCTGGCATGTACAGCACTGGATTATGCCGAGGGTGTTAACACATCTAAGATAGAGAATTGCACATTCAACAATATTGGCGGTACAGCTATCATGGCCGGATCATTTGGAGAAGGAGCCATTGAGGCACATAGACCATATGTTGACAAAGACGACCTACTGCTTATGTGCCATGACATAACCATCACAGGCAACAAGGTTAAGAATGCCACAGTGGAAGATTGGGGAGCCATGGCCATTGGATGTGGTTATTTAAGGGACACAAGAATAGAGAATAATCATGTTGACGGTTGTAACTGGAGTGGCATATGCATAGGATGGGGATGGACTCCGCTCGATTGTGGTATGCGCAATAATCATATCATAGGAAATACTGTAATAAACTTTGCACAACAGATGCATGACTCTGGTGCCATATACACCATGTCGGCACAGCCAGGCTCTACAATTGAAAATAACTATATTGACAAGATGGGTAATGCGCCATACGCGACAAACGAACGTGCATTCTATATTTACCTTGACGCAGAAACAGACGGCTACACTATAAGAAACAACTATTGCCCAGAAAAGAAATTCGGAGATAATAATCCAGGCCCCAATATCGTTTGGGGGGAAAATGGGAAGAGGGAAGCCTCTCCTAGAAGATGAGGGATGAGGGCTTAGTGACCCTAGAAGATCTAGAACCTCTAGAATCTCTAGAACCTCTAGAAACCCTAGAACCCTAGAAACCCTAGAAACCCTAGAGACCCAGAAAACCTTAAAACAAAATAAAAAACCAAGTATAATAACTAAAAAAACAACATATTATGAAACAAACGAATTATCACTTGTTCGACTTTATGGACTTTGACACAAGCCTCTCACTTAACGAGGCTTTGTATAAAGCATTGAAACCAAGTGCAATCATAGAGAACGAGGGCGACATTGAAATAACCATTCCATTCCAAAAGCAACTGAAGCAGGAAGATATGGCTGCCGATATGAGTGCGCCACTTGTTTATCAGAAACTGACTATTAGAGCATACGGCGATAAAATTATGCGCATGTTCATCACAATGGTTGACGATTTGATTAGCGACACTTCTGAAATGTTATGTATGCATGGGAATCTAAAGCGCTCACCATTACATGTTTATGAGGATGATGGCATGTATATCATAACAGACGAGGAGGCTAAGACAAGAGGTATAATAGACCTAAAAGAAGCAGTAATTGACCACTGGAGCGATTTGCAGCCCGCACCACAGTCGGCACCTTTCATAACACTCTTCCCCGATGGTGACGAGAGCAAACCTATTAGTCTAAGCGATGACCATTTCTCTCCGCCACGCTACGATGCACTGCCAATAGGATATTGTACCATGGATGATAAGGAAGAGCGTGCCACAATATCTTTCAAGTGCTCACACGATGAATGTTTTGCTGGTACAGGTGAACGTTTCTACAAGATGGACCTCAGCGGACAGACATTCCAACTGAAGAATCAAGACGGACAGGGTGTCAACAACCGCCGCTGCTACAAGAATATTCCTTTCTATCTAAGCAGCAGGATGTATGGCTGTTTCTACCACACAAGCAATTATTGCAAACTATCGCTTGCTGACCATTCCACACGTTCTGTACAATTTATGTGCGACCGTGCCACAATCGATTGTTTCCTTATTGGTGGCAACACACCAGAAGAGATACTTCGTGGCTATAGAATGCTTACTGGTTTTCCTGAAATGCCACCAACCTGGAGTTTTGGAATATGGATGAGTCGTATGACATATTTTTCAGCTGATGAAGTAGAGGAAATATGTGACCGTATGCGTCGTGAGCACTATCCTTGTGATGTGATACACCTCGACACAGGCTGGTTCCGCACAGACTGGTTGTGTGAATGGAAGTTCAACCCAGAGCGTTTCCCTGAACCAGAGAAATTTGTAAAAAAACTCCGTGATAATGGTTACAAAGTTTCATTATGGCAGCTACCATATATAGCAGCAGGAGCAGAACAGATTAGCGAGGCAAAGGAAAACAAATACATAAGCATGCCTACAAAGGAAGAGGACAGTTCTACAGGAGGAGCATCTAACTTCTCTACTCTTGACTATGCTGGAACAATTGACTTTACTTATGATAAAGCAACTGAATGGTATAAGTATTCTCTACTTAAGCCACTGCTTGACATGGGAGTTGTTTGCATAAAGACTGACTTTGGTGAAAACATCCACATGGACCATACATATCATGGCATGACTCCAGAGCGCCTTAATAACATCTATGCCCTACTCTATCAGAAAGCCGCTTACGAGGTGACAAAGGAAACAACTGGCGATGGCATAGTTTGGGCACGCTCTGCATGGGCTGGTTGTCAGCGTTATCCATTGCATTGGGGCGGTGACTCAGAATCATCTTGGGCTGGCATGGCTGGTTCTTTGAAGGGCGGCCTCCACTTTGGTCTTTCTGGTTTTGCTTTCTGGAGCCATGATGTACCCGGATTCCATTCCACACCAAACTTCATGAACTCACCATTAGACCAAAGCGTATATGTAAGATGGACACAGTTTGGAGTGTTCTCATCTCATATGCGATATCATGGAAGCTTTAAACGTGAGCCATGGCATTATCCCGACATAGCCAAGATTGTAAAGAAATGGTGGAAACTTCGCTATTATCTCTTACCTTATATCATAGAACAAGGAAAGAAAGCTTGCAAGAGTGGATTGCCAATGTTGCAGGCGCTTATCTTCCGTCATCCACACGACCGCCAGTGCTGGCATATTGACGATGAATACTATTTCGGCAGCGAGTTCCTTGTGGCTCCAATAATGAATAGCGAAGGCAAGCGAGATATCTATCTACCTGATGGTTTGTGGGTTGACTTCTTTACAGGAGAACGCCTTGAGGGTGGCCGTTGGCATTATGACGTTGAATGTCCTCTTGACCGAATGCCTGTCTTTGTACGTCCAGGCGCTGAGATTCCTCTTTATCCAGAGGAGGTTGACAGCACCGATGATATGGATTTTGAAAAGACTGTATACCTGCATATCTCAAGAGATTATAAAGGAATTAGGTTTTAGATAGAAGGAGGTAGAGGGAGGTAGAAGGAGATAGAAGAAGATAGAGGAAAATAGAGGAAGATAGAGGACATTAGCAAAATGTATTGGCCTTTGACTCCTAAGTGAGCAAAGCGAACGATAACCGTATTTAACTCAGTTTTAATGATTAAAGATTAGGGATTAAAGATTGCTGTACTATATGCTATTGGCCTTTAACTCCTAAGTGAGCAAAGCGAACGATAACTTCCTTTAACTCCCTTTAACTCCTAAATTAAGAATTAAGCATTAAGAATTAAGCATTAAAAATATGGACACCAACTACATGGGTTCCCTTGACTGGGGCATATTAATAACCTATTTTGTACTGTTGCTTATAATTGGTATTTGGGCAAGCAGACAATCAAAACAAGGCAGCAGCAGTTTTGTTGCTGGCAAATCTCTCAGATGGTATCATATTGGTTTCTCCATGTGGGGTACTAATGTAGGACCTTCTATGCTGATTGCTTCTGCCAGCGCCGGTTTTGCTACTGGCGTTGTCTCTGGCAACTTTGCATGGTATGCCTTTATCTTCATCACGTTGTTGGCATTTGTCTTTGCCCCTCGTTATCTTGGAGAGAACGTAATGACATTGCCTGAGTTTATGGGCAAGAGGTTCGGACAGTCAACACGCAACATGCTTGCATGGTATACTATTGTCACTATCCTCATATCATGGCTTGCGCTGACACTCTTTGCTGGAGGCATTCTCATACAGCAGATTTTCAATATTCCGATGTGGCTATCGGCACTGATACTCTTGCTGATATCTGCATTCTTCACTATTATGGGAGGTCTTAAGGCTGTGGCATACACAAATGTATATCAGATGCTGCTGCTCATCTTTGTCTCAGCAGCACTTACCATAGTGGGAATATATACATTGGGCAATTCTTCATTCATAGGTGGTATTAAGACATTGGCCGACCCTGATGTAGTACCCGAGAACTATTGGCATCTATTTTTGCCAAATGACCATAAGGAGTTTCCATGGTTGCCTATCCTTCTTGGATATCCAATCAGCGGATTATGGTTCTGGTGTACCGACCAATCCATGGTACAGCCTGTACTCGCAGCCAAGAGCCTTAAGGAAGGTCAGCGCGGAGCCAACTTTACCGGATGGCTTAAGATATTGGATGTTGCTCTTTATATCATCCCTGGTATTGTATGCTATGCACTATGGCAGACAGGTGTCTTTGTGTATGAGGCAGGTGCAAATACCCTGACTATGGCAACGGCAGAGACAACACAAACGGCTGTTGCGATGAGCAATGTTGACGGTAGCACATTCAAACATCTTGCTGACAACTCATACTTAACTATGGTCTACAACCTCTTCCCTATGGGTATGATTGGTCTTGTGATGGCTGTACTTACAGCAGCTTTGGTCAGCACCATTGGTTCTGCACTTAATGCTTTAAGCACAGTCTTTTCTATGGACATATATGTTAAGCGCATAAAGCCACAGGCAACACAGAAAGACATATCACGTACAGGTGCCATGGTAACTGTTTTGGGCTCTGTCATCGCTATTTTGATGACCATCGCCATTGATAGTCTAAGAGGCACATTAGACCTGTTCAACATCTTCCAGTCGGTATTGGGATTCATCGCACCACCAATGGCTGCAGTCTTTGTTATGGGCGTGTTCTGGAAGCGTTGTACCACTTTAGCTGCCAATACAACACTAACCTTAGGAACATTGTTCAGCATTGGCACAGGTATTCTTTATCTGTGGTTCTGGCCATTTGAGAATTTCAAGCCACATTTCATGTTGCTATCGTTCTACATCTTTGTGGTTCTTGTAATCTTCATGGTTATCATCAGTCTCTTTGGAAAACAAGATGACAAACAAGTAGAGATTAAGGCTATCAGAGAGAAACTCTCTTTCGATGCCATTGCAATTTGGGTTGCCCTCTTCGCAGTAATGATTGGTTTGTATGTGTTCTTTAATTAAATGAAGACTGCGAAGCTGATGAGCGATGAAAGATGAGGGTGCACTATAAGCTAATGTCCTTTAACTCCTCAGTGAGCATAGCGAACGATAACTCCCTTCAACTCCCTTTAACTACATAAAAAATTAAGAATTAAGCATTAAATATATGATTAGAAAAACATTAACAACAATGTTCATGGCTGCAAGCGTAACAGCCGTGATGGCTCAGAGCAACGGACTTGTTGACATGCAGCAGAGCAATTACGCAAAAATGAGCAACATGCCTCTTGGCGCCACAAGTTGGACTGGTGGTTTTTGGGGCGAGCGCTTCCAAAAGTTCAGCGAAGTATCAATCTGGAGCATGTGGGACACATGGAAAAATCCTGATATTTCTCATGGTTTCCACAATTTTGAGATAGCAGCTGGCGAGATTAAAGGTACGCACTGGGGCCCTCCTTTCCACGATGGTGACATGTACAAATGGCTTGAGGGTTGTGCTGCAGTCTATGCCATAACCCAAAACCCTAAGCTCGATGTTTTGATGGACCAGTTTATTGAAAGGGTTGTAAAATCGCAACGCGCCGATGGTTACATACACACACCTGTAATTATTGACGAGCTCAACAAGGGTATTGACACTCACAGCAACACCAACAATACTGTTATTGGAACAGCCGTAGGTGGCAAGGATGAGAAAGGAGCATTTGCAAACCGACTTAACTTCGAGACTTATAACCTTGGACATCTTATGATGGCAGGCATCACTCACAAGCGTGCCACAGGAAAGACCACGCTTTTCGATGCAGCAGTTAAGGCAACAGACTTCCTTTGTCATTTCTATGAGACAGCATCTGCCGAACTGGCACGCAACGCAATCTGCCCATCACACTACATGGGTGTTGTGGAGATGTATCGTGCTACAGGCAACAAGCGTTATCTTGAACTATCTAAGAACCTTATAAACATCCGCGGACTTGTAGAGAACGGTACTGACGATAATCAAGACCGTATTCCTTTCCGCGAGCAGTACAACGCCATGGGACATGCCGTTCGCGCCAACTACCTCTATGCAGGTGTAGCAGACGTTTTTGCAGAGACTGGCGAACAACAACTCATGGACAACCTTACAAGCATTTGGAAGGATATTGTAACACGCAAGATGTATATCACAGGGGCTTGTGGCTCTCTTTATGATGGAACCTCTCCTGACGGAACAAACTATACTCCAGACAGCATACAGAAGGTACACCAATCATATGGACGTGCCTACCAGCTGCCACAGAGCACAGCGCACAATGAGACATGTGCCAATATCGGAAACATGCTCTTCAACTGGCGCATGCTTCAGACAACAGGACAGGCAAAGTATGCAGATATAGTTGAGATGGCACTATATAATAGTGTGCTTAGCGGCATCAGTCTTGATGGTGAGAAATATTTCTACACCAATCCTCTGCGCATGAGCAAGGATTTCCCTTATACCCTGCGCTGGCCAAAGACACGCGAGAAATATATCAGTTGTTTCTGTTGTCCGCCAAACACCTTACGTACAGTATGTGAGGCACAAAACTATGCTTATTCTATTGGTGGTGACACTTTGTGGGTAAACCTTTACGGTCATAACCACCTGCATACAAATGATATTGACATCGAGCAGACAACTGAATATCCATACGATGGCAAGATTACGCTTAAGATAAACAAAGCTAAGGGAATAAGCCACATCATGGTTCGTGTACCAGAATGGGCATCAGATGGTTTCACTGCGTCTCTCAATGGTCAGTTGGTTTGTGGCGACGGCAAGCCTAACACATACGTCGCTATAAAGAAACAGGAGCCAACCAACAAGAAACAGAAGTCGCTTGACAAGAAGCTTGGCTTCAACGGTGAGATAGAAGTAAACATCAATATGCGCCCACATCTCGTAGAGGCAAATCCGCTGGTTGAGGAGGCAAGAAATCAAGTGGCAGTTAAGTATGGACCTATTGTATACTGTCTTGAGAGTATCGACATTGAGGGTGGTAAGAACATCGACGATGTTGTAATCCCAACAGACATCAAGTTTACTACAACAGATATCACCATTGATGGTCATCGCATGAAGATGCTTCAAGGCACAGCCATGCTCTGCGAACAGGCTTCATGGAAAGATACTCTCTATCGCCAAGTTCAAAGTAAGAATGAAAAAGTAAATATTTCGCTCATTCCTTACTACGCATGGGGCAACCGCAACAAGTGTGACATGACTGTTTGGATGCCATTAGGAAGATAAATCATTCACCAAAGTATTTGAGGTTGTTAGGTTATGAGGTTGTTAGGTTTTAAGGTTGTAAGGTAATATCCTCTATCTCCCTGTAACTCCATTTATCTCCTTTAAAATTATGAAAACATTAAGAATTAAGCATTACGCATTAAACATTATAACCTGTCTGATCTGCGTTTCAGCACAGGCACAAACAATGCTCAACATAACTGCCGATAGCAGTCTTACACATGTGATGCGCCATGCTCGTGAAATGCGACGCACAGGTCAGGTACATCCCGACAGCACCATTACCATCAACATGAAGGCTGGCACATACCGACTCTATGAACCACTATTCGTTCGCTATGAGGACAACAAGATACTGCTCAAGGGAGAACCTGGTACTGTTGTCAGCGGAGGTATAGAGATTAATGGGTGGAAGCGCAAGGGAAAGCTATGGGTCACAGATGTGCCAGATTTCAACGGACGACCTATTGACTTCCGTCAGTTATGGGTTAATGGCAGCAAGGCAGTACGTGCACGTGATGTTGAAGACTTTGAGATGATGCACCGTGTAATGTCACTCGACAAACCAGGGCAACGTATGTGGGTACCAGTAAAGGCTGTTGAGAAGATACTAAAGGCACCTTATGCAGAACTTGTAATTCACGAGATGTGGTGCGTGGCTAATCTTAGGATTAAGAAGATTGAGGTTGACGGTGACTCTGCTGCCATCAGTTTCCACAATCCTGAAAGCCGCATACAGTTTGAGCACCCATGGCCATGCCCTATGATTACAACGGATGGCCATAACTCAGCCTTCTATCTCACCAACGCCATTGAACTGCTCGACCAGCCAGGAGAGTGGTATCATGACATTCGCACACATAAGTTGTATTACTACCCACGTCAGGGGGAAGAAATAACAACCATAAAGGCAGAAGTGCCTGTACTTGAAACACTACTGCGCATTGAGGGCACACAAGGCAGAGAGGTTGCTGACATCACTTTCCAGGACATCACCTTTAGCCACACTGGTTGGATGCGACCATCAACACATGGACACGTGCCTCTGCAGGCGGGAATGTATCTCACAGATGCATATAAGCTACGCCCACAAATCACTCGTGTGGACAATCACAAACTTGACAATCAGGGATGGATTGAGCGTGCCGATGCAGCCATAGAACTGACACATACACGCAACATAAACTTCAAAGGTTGTACCTTCAAGCATATGGGTGGTAGTGGCATAGACTACAAAGAAGGTTGTACAAACGGAGTTGTAGATAATTGTATCTTCAACGATATTGCCATGAACGGCTATGTGGGTGGTGCATTTTCTCTGCCAGCTTATGAAACACACATGCACTTTGCACCAGAAAACTATCCATGGTGTACAGGACAAATAGTAACCAACTCACTCTTCACAGATATTGGCAACGAAGACTGGGGCTGTCTTGCTATCGTAGTTGGCTTTGCCAATCATGTGCAGATAACACATAATGAGATAAGTGAGGTGCCCTACTCTGCCATCAGCATTGGTTGGGGATGGAACCGCTGGCTAACAGAGTGCGGCAACAATCTTGTGCATGCCAACCGCATACACCACTATGCCAAGCATATGTACGATGTGGCAGGCATCTACACTTTGGGCGAACAGTACGGAACGGTAATTTCAGAGAACGTAGTAAGTGACATCTATAGCCCTGGCTATGCCCACGACCCACACCACTGGTTCTATCTCTACACCGATGAGGGCAGCCGTGGCATCACCGTAAAAGACAACTGGTGCCCTGAGGAGAAGTTCCTGAAGAACGCTTGTGGTCCTGATAATGTGTGGATGAATAATGGTCCTATGGTGAGCAAGGAAATCAAGCAAAGGGCTGGACGAAAGAAGTAAAGGAGTTCATTGTTGATCTGAATATCAAAACTCTTGACAACAATTACTCATTACATTATTAGACATAAGGGACAGAGTTTGCTCTGTCCCTTATTTTATTCTTTATGGTGTTTGTAAAAACAACAAAATACATTATCTTTGCA
>X430_Giraffe__coassemble_195_pt1 | contig 14345 bp, 14 predicted proteins | sample X430_Giraffe__metabat2_high_PE_008 | metagenome-assembled genome bin X430_Giraffe
TTTCCTCAATCATCAACATTGGTTATTGTTAAAACGCATTTGCCTTTAGATTCAGTCCAGCTTTTTCATCTATGCCAAACATGATGTTCATGTTCTGCACTGCCTGACCAACGGCACCCTTCAGCAAGTTGTCTATCATTGATGTAACGACAATCTTTTTGCCAAACACATCTACATGCACGATGGCTTTGTTGGTGTTAACCACCTGCTTCAAGTCGGGAGCCTTGTCTGAATAATGAGTGAAAGCGGCATCCTTGTAGAAGTCCTTATACAGAGCCACCACTTCTTCTTTGTCTACAGTTTTGTCAAGTCTTATCACCTCTGTGCAGAAGATGCCGCGGGCAAAGTCGCCACGATAAGGGATGAAGTCGATTGTCACCTTATCGTCTTCCACGCCAAATCCCTCATTTAGTGTGTCAACCACTTCAGGAGCATCTGAAGGGCGCAGGGTGTTCATTGTCTCTGTAATCTCATGCAGATGCTGATGAGTGAACAACTTATACACAGAGAAGTTGTTGTTGCGCCAAGAGAAATGTGTGGTAGCAGATGGTTTCTGTCCTGCACCGGTAGAACCGGTAATGGCATTCACTGTCACATCATGCTGTATCAATCCTGCCTTTGCCGCTGGCAGCAGACCCAGTTGTATGCAGGTGGCAAAGCAACCTGGATTGGCCAAGTGCTGACACCTTGCAATCTCCGCTTTGTTTATCTCAGGCAGACCGTAAACGAAGTCGTGACAATCAGAGGTCATCGCATTACCTTCGAGAGAGGCAAGGGACTGAGTTCCTCTTAAACGGAAATCCTGTGCCAGATCTACAATCTTAACATTCTCAGGAATTGTATGTTCTTTCAGGAATTGCTCGCTCTTGCCATGACCAAAACAGAAGAACACCACATCTACCTTGTCAAAAGGCATCTCGTCGGTGAACTTCAGTTCAGTGTCGCCCAGCAAACCTTCATGCACGTCATAAACATAGTTGCCGGCATTACTTTCGCTATTGGCAAAAACAATCTCTGCCTCTGGATGGTTTATCAGCAAGCGAATCAGTTCACCGCCTGTATAGCCTGCCGCACCAAGAATACCTACTTTAATCATGTTTAATTACTTTTTAGGAGCTAATATCCAACTCGTTTACTATAAGTCTACCTCTCCTCATCAGGATGAGCAAGGTAATAAGCGCGAAGAGCTGTTGATGTAACCTTGATGAATCCCTTTGCATCCTCAGATGTCCAAGCCTTAGCTGTCTCACCATATTCGCCGAGCTTGTTTTTCACAAGGTCGTCTGGTGAATCAACGCCAACAGTCTGGAAACCGAGTGGACGCAGTTCGAGTGTTACTACACCATTTACATTACGCTGACTGCTTGTGAGCATTGCCTCGATATCTGGCATTACTGGTTCAAGATACTGACTCTCGTGGAGGAACATGCCATACCAGTTGCTTACCTGGTCTTTCCAGTATTGCTGCCACTTAGATAATGTGTACTTCTCAAGGAAGCGGTGAGCACCGATGATAAGCATTGGAGCAGCTGCCTCGAATCCTACACGGCCTTTGATGCCGATGATGGTATCGCCAACGTGGCAGTCGCGACCGATGCCATAGGCAGCACCAATCTCCTCAACAGCCTGTATGGCCTGTATCTTATCTTCATATTCCACACCGTTGACAGAACAAATCTCACCCTTCTTGAAACCAATCTTCAGCAGTTCCGGACCTTCCTTTGTTGGGTGTTTTAAATAAGCGCTCTCTGGGAGTCCCTGATTAGAGTCGAGAATCTCGCCACCACAGATACTTGTTCCCCAGATACCCACATTATAAGAATATTTCAGTTTGGTGAAGTCGGCAAAATAACCGTTAGCATTAAGATAGTCAACCTCCTCCTGACGACTCAGGTTCTTGTCGCGTGTAAGTGTGATAATCTCAACACCTGGCGCAAGCACAAGGAAGGTCATATCGAAACGTATCTGGTCGTTGCCAGCGCCTGTAGAACCGTGGGCAATAGCGTCAGCACCAATCTCCTTGGCATAGCGTGCGATGGCTATAGCCTGAAAGATGCGTTCAGAACTAACTGATATTGGGTAGCAGTTGTTACGGAGCACATTACCGTAAATCATGTATTTCAATGATTTCTCATAATATTCTTTTGTTACGTCGAGAGTAACATACTTCACGGCGCCAAGCTTATAGGCATTCTCTTCGTTGGTCTTGAGCTGCTCCTCTGAGAAACCGCCGGTATTAGCACAAGCGGCATAAACTTCGTAACCCATTTCCTTTGTGAGGTACATCACATTGTATGATGTGTCGAGTCCGCCCGAAAAGGCTACAACTACTTTTTTCTTCTTTTCCATATATATTTATTTTTTTGTTTCTTCATTTTCAAGCTTTAGGATTCGCGCAAGCACTTCATCTGGAATTTTTGCTGGCAGATGTTCCTCTGGATCATAAAGCATGGCAGTGCAGATACAGTACTTACGGCCAGTGCGATGCAATACGTCTACGTTTACGCATCCCTCGCAACCACGCCAGAAGGCCTCGTCGTCGGTAAGGTCGGCAAAAGTAACTGGTTTATATCCCAGTTGTGTGTTCATTGCCATCACCGCCGCGCCGCTTGTCAAACTGAATATCTTTGCGTGAGGCCAGCGTTTGCGGGCCAGTGTAAATGTCATGTCCTTGATGCGTTTGGCAATACCTTTATTGCGGAAGTCGGGATGAACGATAAGTCCTGATGTGGTGACATACTGCTTGTTGCCCCATGTCTCAATATAGCTGAAACCCGCAAAGCGGTTGCCCTCTAAAGCAATCACAGCCTTTGCCTCTTTCATCTTTGTTGTAAGATACTCATGAGTACGCTTGGCTATACCTGTTCCGCGCACCTTGGCAGCTTCAGCTATTGTATCCAATATGGTGTCCACATAAACCTCATGCTCTGGACCGGCCACCAATATCTCTATATTATCCATGTATAATAAACTTCGTTCAACACTAATGTAAATTAGGCACCACTTCACTAAGTGCATTTACCACCTCTTCCTCATGCACTCCTTGTTTTATCACAATAAATATTGTGTCGTCACCAGCTATCGTGCCAAGAATCTGAGGTATATCGCTACTGTCTATATTATAAGCAATACTGCTGGCATAGCCTGGGCGTGTCTTTATCACTCCCATATTGCCAGAGAATTGTATAGAAAGGAAGCCTGGCACCTGCATCATCTCCTTAATCTGATGTGGTGTGCTCACGCGCTTATACATAGTGACATTGGGCAAGACATACACATAGTTGCCATTCATAGTGGCTGCCTTTGCCACCTTCAACTGCTTCAAATCGCGGCTCAGTGTTGCCTGAGTAAGTTTGAACCCTTCTTTCTGAAGGGCTATAAGAAGTTCCTCTTGATTTCCTAGTTCCTGACTGGAAATTATCATCCTAAGAGTTTCCAGCCTATTCTTTTTAACTTTCATTTGATGTATATTTATTCAAAACGAGTTGCAAAGTTATACATATTTATACAAATAGCAAAACAAATTGTTATTTATTTTAAGCAAAACTTATCAAAACATGACAGAAAAAGATGCTTTCATAGTATTTTATTAAGTTTATCCCGAATCAGTCAATAGATTTTATTGTTTGTGCCCCGTTGTTTGTGAATATTTTTTTATTTATTTGGGTTAAACCTGTTAAATAAAATGAAAGAAATATACAACATATAAGGGAAATGCGTAATATTGCAACGGATAACCAAATCACAAATAAAAGAAAGGTAAAAAGATTATGAGAAAACTAAGTTATTTATTGCTCGGCTTGTGGCTTACAGCCTCTGCCGTATCAGTCTCATCATGCAGCGATGATGATGACAACTATGACTATGACGAGATTATGCCAACGGCCATGGTCACAGTAAAGCCTAATGCAGACAACTCGGCATTTACTATGCAGCTCAACGACTCTGTGGTGCTCTATCCTTCAAACATGAAGAGTTCGCCATTTGGCAATAAGGAGGTAAGGGCTTATGTCAATTTCGAGCGTGAGGATGATATGCCTAATCAAAACGGACGACTGGTAGAGGTAAACTGGCTCGACAGTATACTTACCAAGTCTATGGCGCACAATTATGCTGAGAAGAACGATTCGGTCTATGGCAACGACCCGGTGGAGATTGTCAACAACTGGGAGACTGTGGTGGAGGACGGCTATCTCACCATGCGCTTCCGCACTCGTTGGGGCTACGGCATGAAGCATCTGGTTAGTCTGGTTAGTGCAGGCGATGAGAACGACCCATATAAAGTGGTGTTCCATCACAATGCCTTTGGCGACCTGAATGGTCCTTTGGGCGATGGCGTAGTTGCATTCCGCCTCGACAGTCTGCCAAGCACCAACGGCAAGACGGTTGACCTTACACTTGAGTGGAACTCATTTAGCGGCAAGAAGACTGCAAAGTTCAAGTACCGTACACGTCAAGAGGCAAGAATGGAGTAGCCATTTGTGAGCAAGAAAGGAAAGGACAGAAATTTTCTGTCCTTTATTATTTTCTATCACAACCTTTCCCTTCCTCTCCTTACAGATTCAATATCCCCAATCCCTCATAAGGAAGACTTCAAGAATTATAAATTATTTAACGAGTTGTTTATTGAAGTTTTTCGGCCTTTAACTCCATTTGACTACTACGTTTAAATAATGTTAAACCATCTTAACTACTGCCTAGTTTAGGCGTAATATTAATATAAAGCAGTAACTTTGAAGAAACAATAACGTATGAAGCGACAACTATCAATAATCATCATGCTGCTTATGACAGTGGCTGGATGGGGACAACAGAAATCGGGATTAGACCTATGCCTGAGAGATAAAGAAACGGGTGAATGGCTGATAGGGCTGTTCGATGATTTCGCCGTTTATGACTGTGAATATTGGAACTATTCAGAAGTCGGCGACAAGCGCATAGTGCTTACAATGGACGGGAAGCAGAAAGAAATAAAACTGAAAAAGAACGCCATTGTAATTGACGGCAAGAAGCACAAGACGGAAACACTCACAAGCAGGTATTTGCCTGACTATCCCGTGAAGGACGAAACAACTTTCTTTGACTACATTCTCGACGAGGCACAACAGACAACAATAAGAATTTTGCACATAAGCAAAAAGAGAGGTGTTGAGTTTGGTGTGAACATCTCCAAACCTCTAAGTCTGCATGGCGAAACAGAGAGTGTACAGATAACCGACAGCACGGGACGGGCAGAGATAACCCTGCCATTGACATATACGGTTAAAGCATTGTTGACTAAGGGAAGACATAAGAACGGACAATTGGGTTATTTTACCAACATGATACTTAGGCCAGGCACAAAGACACTGCTGCTTGTTGACGACATAAACAAACGGATGTATGCCATGGGCTGTGATTCGAGAATAATAAACGAACTGTTTGCCACAAGAATAAACACAAAACATTATCCGAGTTTTGACAAGGCTGCAGTGATGAGTGCAGAAGAATACATCGCCTCAAGCAAGAAAGCAATGTCTGAGAACATCGGCATGGCAGACAGTATAGATCTCAGTCATCCAACACTCTCAGCCAAATGGAAGTCGTTACAAAGCGAAGATGAGCGCATGAGATATTCTCACTGTTTGTTTCAGCAACAATACAACTGGTCGAAGGAAGATTTCAAGAAACTGATGCCCAAGCTGATGGCAGAGACTAACATGCTTTCTACCGCATTGCCTTATCATACAACAAGCGACAACCTTAATTTTATCTTCAACGATTATCTTACTTTCGAGAAAGAAAGAAGCGGGTGGACATTTCCAAACGTAGTGCGCTGGCTGGCAGAAGCACCAGAGAACGGCAAGCGGTTGAAAATGTCGGCAGCCGACAGGAAAATGTTCGCTACATACGACTCTATCGCCAAGGTTGCGGAAAAATTGCGTAATGAAGAAGCGGCAAGATATATGTATGAAGACGATGCGAACAAGGCGGTTGTGAAGTATTGCTCTAATTTCTATAATGCCAACATCCAAAAAAAACCAGATGTGATGAGACTGATGATTGCCGAGGATATAAAGCGGGAATGGGCAATTATGGATGCCTGCAACACTACCGCAACCATTCGTGATGTTCAGAAAGCGACAATAGTCAACAAAATGATTGAAACCTATGGCATATCTCTGCCAAAGGATATTGTTGCAAGTCTGCCTAACGAGATTCATTCAAAATATTTGCGAAAGTTGCTTACTGATGCCAATCAGAAACTGATAGACTACGTACAGAAGACGGAAACAGAACAGCCAGCATTGCAAGACAACCGACCATTGGAGAGTATGACTGACGGCAGGGAGATTTTTGAAAAAATCATCGCTCCGTATAAAGGCAAGGTCATATATCTGGACGTTTGGGGCACTTGGTGTTCGCCATGCAAGATGGAGATGAAGAACGTGCCGGCACTTAAAGAAACGCTCAAAGGCATGGATGTGGTTTTCCTTTACCTTTGCAATGGTTCGAGTGACGAGTCACTGAAGAACAATATCAAACAGTTCGGATTGACAGGCAAGAACGTGGTTCACTATAATCTGCCAGCATCGCAGCAGGCTGCATTGGAGAAATATATTGGTCTTGAGGGCTATCCTACATACAAGTTGATTGACAGAAATGGCAGAATTATGCCTGGCCGTTGCCCGCGACCGAGCCAACCAGACATGGTAAAAACGGCAATAGAGCAGTTGCAAGAGTAATAACTGCTACAGCCCATACTCGCTAAATACCATAAAAAATGTATATACACTTTTTGTAGCAACAATTTGTGTATATACATTTTTTGTAGTACTTAATTCTGGTATCGCAAAACATACAAAATAAATTTTGATGATTTTACACTCGTTTGTTGTATCTTTGAATAAGATAACACTGCACTCGGTAAAACATACAAAATAAATTTTGATGATTTTACGCTCGTTTGTTGTATCTTTGCGAAAATTTGAAAAAAAATCTATTTCCTACTTTACTTTTTTCTTTTCCTTACGCTTATAGAGTAGAATGACACAAGAAGAGTTTGAACATATAGCACCTTCGCTACGAGATGTAATGCTGTCTGTTGGGCGAAGTTTCTTTGACAACGAGTCGGATGCCGATGATGTTGCTCAAGAGGGACTGTTGGCTCTTTGGAAATATAGCAGCCGCATGGATGCTGATGCTGTTCACACTGCTCTTGCCATCAGAATAGCAAAACACTGTTGCATGGATATAGTGAGAAAAAGAAAAACCACAATCCCAATGCCAGAAGACTACGGTGGAGCAGCTCTAAACAACGGAACAGCACAATCGCCACAGGAGATAATGGAACAAGGCGAATTGCTTGCGGCCGTTGATAATGCCATAAATAGGCTGACGCCCAGCGAACGGCGTCTTTACGAACTGCGCCAGATTGAGGGTTTGCCGCTCGACGATATAGTAAAGCAGACCAATATATCGAAAACATCGGTCAAAAGCATGATTTCTGCTGCTAGAAAGAAGATTTATGAAGAACTTAAAAGGAACTTAAACAGACATGACATATAAGGAAACGGAAATACTAATCTCGAAGTATCTCAATGGAGAGACCACCGTTGAGGAAGAGAAGAGGCTGGCGCTCGAGGTGACGCGTGACGATGCTCCGGAGGAGTGGCGCATGATAGGAGCGATGCTCGGCGAACTGACCACCGACGAGGCTCTCTTCGACCACATCATGGCGCAGCGCTCTGAACAAAAACCAAAGCGCCCTATATATATTATAAGGTGGGCGGTGGCGGCATCGATATTGGTGCTCATTGGTTTCGGATTTTTACTCACATACTTTAATAATGGGGAAGACGAGCAACCACTTATGGCACTTGTAGAGAGCATAAACACAGAACTGCCTGCGAAAGCAACTGAATCGCCAACAAAGGCACCTCAGAATCTAACAGTTGTTGCACAGGTAGAAAGTTCACCCAAAGCACCAGTGGCGAGAAAGAGGCAGGTGGCAAAACAAGAGCCAAAAACAATAGAAATGCCAAAGACTGAAACCATTTCAAATGACACAGTAATGCCTGATATACCTGAAGAAACTGAAAAAATACCATCAACGCTTATAATGACCCATGAGCCACAGGTGGTGCAAGCATCAGATGACAGTCAGGATCCTGCTCTCGTTAATCAGTTTATTGGCACGCTTGCGAAGAGTCTTCGTGCTGACAGCATGCACTTTGAAAAGCCTACGCCTGATGACAAGAACGGTTTGTCTGCTCTCTACATCTTCGAGGATGACAAGGAGAAAGACATATTCGGAAGACTCATTCAAGTGGCCTGCTGGTACGACAACACACAACCAGGCTTCAGACTGAACATATCAAACAGACAACTGTATTTCGAACTGGTGGACAACCGCAACAACATACAGTATCTGTGGATTGCTGAAAGGAGCAGAGGCAACATACTGCTGCATTGTGCCAGGGCCACGGTTGGCATGCCTATATTGTCGCAGGGATATATGGATTTTAAAAAGAAATATTCGGATATTTATATATTGTAAAATAACTAAAACATTAAAAGATATGAGAACACTGAGATTATTTACTGCTGCCATGCTGGCGATGATGCTTATGCAGGTGCAGGCTCAAAAGAAATCAAATGTGCTGTATGAAAGTCCTAACTATGTGATAGGAACAGAAACTCCTACATGGGATGAGACATTGCAGAAGAATGTGATTAAGGCACGTCCAACAGAAAATGGTTGGGTTGGCGGAAACAAGATTGTTAATGCAACCGACGTAAACATTGTGAATGATACATCGTTTTTGTCAAAGCATGTTCAGGAAAGTTTAAAGCAAGGAGATATCTGGAAGAATCAAAACAAAGATTCAAAAAACAGATTGACCACAATTTTCTGGCGACTCACAGAGGAAAAGAATCAGACCCTGCTGCACTGCTATTTCCTGATGGCTGCTGATGTTATGACGGGGATGTGGCTCGGAGGTGATGAAACATATATCGTTGACCAGGAAACAGGCATCCACTACAAGGCAAGAAAAGCAACGCCTGATGTACTGGGCACTCATTTTACTGTGAATGTTCCTGAAGGATCGCTGATTGACTTAACTATAGCTTTTCCTCCACTGCCGAAAACAACTCGTAAGATAGCAATCTATGGTTTGCCAAGTTGGATGGAATGGGGGCAAAATGTGGTAACACTGCCTAGAAGGGGCGATGGCAAGAAATCAGAATACGATGCTGCTCCCAATTTGCGTGTGCCACGACTTGTAAAAGACCCAGAGAATTACGACAAGGATAATCATCAGTCATGGCCCTGTGTAACGAATGTTCACACCATCAAACCGCTGAAGAGCGAACAGATATATGCTCTTTGGAGAACGCCAGAGGCAACATATATGGCCATACCACGCAATCACAATTGGAACAGAGAGTATTATGGTATAGACGACACTATTTTCTTAATCGACAATAATGGTAATAGATATAAGATAAAGAGCGTGCAGGGCTTTCCTTTGAACAAAATCGTATGGGTAGAGGAAACGGCTGGCGACTGGTGGGCGCAGGTGCTGGTGTTCGAACCGCTGCCGCTCGACGTAAATACCATCCACTACATCGTGCCCGACTCTAAGCCGTTCAAAGCATGGGGCGCCAACTGGAAAGGCAAGCAAGTTACCGACCTCGATGTAGAGGAACTGCGCGACAACCAGAAATACTTCGAGTATTTTGAGCGTGTGGTAGTAGAATAGTTGAGAAAGTTTTTTGGTTTAGAAAATAATAGTTATTTGTCAGTTGACATGTGATATGCCAAATGAGGATTGATTAACCTGTCCTTTAGTCAAGCGTGACTTTAGGACAGTTCTTTTTATCACATCCGTTCTGCTGGTTTTGCTTTGTAAAACAAAACAACTTGTTTTGGTCTGCCAAATGATAGGTTTTGGCTTCCTAAATGATAGGTTTTGAAGACCAAAACAACTTGTTTTGCAGCAGTGACGTTAGTGACGTTACAAAAATGTTCATCACTTCGCTTAACATATTGAATAACAAAGCATTAACTATAAGAGTGACGAAATATAAGAAAATATCGTTTTCTAAAAATAATGTCAATAGATAGATTAGTAAACGTTAATCGTTAATCGTTCATCATTAATCGTTAATCGTTCATCATTAATCGTTAATCGTTCATCGTTAAACACCCAGAAAATCAAACATTTGTGGATTCTCTCATTATTTTAGCGAGAAACATTTGTGGATTCTGCAAATTTAGTTGTATTTTTGCAATACCTTTATACAAGACATTATAATTACAACATGACACAAGAAGAAAAAACAAAGATAGAAGAGCGCATTGTAGATGTGCTGCGCACAGTTTACGACCCAGAGATACCTGTGAATATCTATGACCTGGGACTGATTTACAAGGTGGATGTAAAGGAAGACGGCGACGTGGACCTTGACATGACCTTTACTGCCCCATCATGCCCTGCAGCCGAGTTTATGCTGGAAGACGTAAGACAGAAGGTAGAGGGACTTGAGGGCATAAAAAGTTGCAACGTAAACATCGTGTTCGAACCCGTTTGGGACCAAAGCATGATGAGTGAAGAGGCAAGAGTGGAATTGGGATTTGATTAAAGTAGCCCCCACCTAACCTCCCCGAGGGGAGGAAAAATACTCACACAACAAACAACTCGTCAACTTGTAAACTCGTCAACTTGCGTAGCAATCAACTTGTCAACTAAAAAATATGAAAAACATATATTTCCTTTCCGACGCCCACCTCGGCTCATGGGCAATAGAGCACGGGCGGATGCACGAGAGACGTCTGGTAAGGTTTCTCGACAGCATAAAGCATAAGGCTGCAGCGGTATATCTGCTGGGCGACATCTTTGATTTCTGGTATGAATACCGCTATGTGGTGCCACGCGGATTTACACGCTTTTTGGGCAAACTCTCCGAACTGACGGATATGGGCGTAGAGGTGCATTTCTTTACTGGCAATCATGACATCTGGGCTTACGACTATCTGGAGCGTGAGTGTGGAGTGACGCTTCACAAACAACCGCTGACCACGGAAATCTACGGTAAGATATTCTTCATGGCACATGGCGACGGCCTTGGCGACCCAGACAAGAAATTCAAAGCGCTAAGAGCCATCTTCCGCAACCGTCTGTGTCAGGTGATGTTTTCTTCTCTGCACCCACGTTGGGGACTATGGTTCGGTATGACGTGGGCAAAGCACAGTCGCATGAAACACCAGAAAGAGGAGGAACCATCATATATGGGTGAGAACAGGGAGCATCTGGTGCTCTACACCAAGGAGTATATCAAGACGCATCCCGATGTGGATTTCTTTGTGTATGGCCACCGCCACATAGAACTAGACCTTATGCTCACGAAAAAAGCCCGCATGATTATCCTTGGCGACTGGATAAGTCAGTTTACATACGCTATGTTTGATGGAGAGCATATGTATCTCGGGGAATATGTTGAGGGCGAGAGTGAGATGTAGCAGTACAAGGTTATGAGGTTGGTGATGAGGTTATTAAAAGAGAACAATAAAGCCATTTACACTTGCATACTGATAATGCTGGCCGTATGCCTATTTATGGATTATATTCCGGGGCTGACATTTATTGCATTGTGGGTAACACCACCTGTGGCTTTGTTCTTAGGATTGGTCTTTGCCTTGTTTTGCGGACAAGCTTATCCTAAGTTTAACAAAAAAATATCAAAATCGCTATTGCAATATTCCGTTGTTGGCTTAGGCTTTGGCATGAACCTTCAAGCATCGCTGGCTTCGGGCAAGGAAGGAATGACGTTTACCATCATCTCTGTTATTGGCACAATGATTATCGGTATCTTCATAGGCAGAAAACTACTGAAGGAAAATCGCAATACATCATACCTTATCAGTTCGGGAACAGCAATATGCGGTGGAAGTGCTATTGCGGCTGTTGGTCCAGTGATAAAGGCTAAAGATAGTGAAATGTCAGTGGCTCTTGCCACTATATTTGTGCTCAATGCCATTGCCTTGTTTATATTCCCTGTACTTGGCAACTGGATTGGATTAAACCAGCAGCAGTTTGGCACATGGGCAGCCATCGCCATCCACGATACGAGTTCGGTAGTAGGAGCAGGTGCAGCCTATGGCGAGGAGGCGCTACAGGTGGCAACAACAATCAAACTGACACGTGCACTGTGGATAATTCCGCTGGCACTGGTCACATCACTTATATTCAAGACAGAAGGGAGAAAGATAAACATTCCATGGTTTATTCTCTACTTCATTATAGCAGTAGTACTGAATACATACGTCTTGAACAGCATACCAGAAGTTGGTCAGTTTATCTCTGGATTAGCACGCAAAGGACTGATAATAACAATGTTCTTTATTGGAGCCTCCTTGTCAACTGATGTACTGAAAGCCGTTGGTATAAAGCCATTGCTTCAAGGCATATCACTGTGGTTGGTAATCAGCATCGGCTCGCTGATATATATTTTATTATAGTAAACAAAGGCAAATAAGAGGGATTAAGGTTTTGCACCTTAATCCCTCTTATATTGTCTCCCCTCCTTCGGAGGGGCAGGGGGAGGCTCCCCCTCTTACAACAAATTCATAGTATCTGATGCAATCATCAGCTCCTCGTCTGTTGGGATAACCACCACTGTCACCTTAGAGTCAGGTGTTGAGATGATTGTTTCCTCGCCACGAACAGCATTAGCAGCTTCATCAAGCTTAACGCCCATCCACTCCATGCCTTCGCATACACCAGCACGCATGCCTGCCTGATTCTCACCTACACCAGCAGTAAACACGATGATGTCGCAACCGCCCATAGCAGCAGCGTAAGCGCCGATATACTTCTTAATGCGATAGTTATACATCTCCATAGCAAGGATAGCACGCTCGTTGCCAGCCTTCTCTGCAGCCTCAACCTCACGCATGTCAGAAGAGATGCCAGTGATACCCTGAACACCGCTCTTCTTATTCAGAAGGTCTGAGATACCATCTGCATCAAGACCAAGTTTCTTCTGCAAGAAAGAGATAGCGCCACCGTCGATGTCGCCACTGCGAGTACCCATCATAACACCTTCCAGTGGAGTGAGACCCATGGTGGTGTCAACACACTTGCCACAGTCAACAGCTGCGATAGAAGCACCATTACCGATATGGCAAGTGATAATCTTCTTGTCCTCTGGATTAACACCAAGGAAATCGCACACGCGCTTAGACACATAGCGATGACTGGTTCCATGGAAACCATAACGACGAACGCCATACTGCTCATACAGCTCGTAAGGAACAGCATACATATAAGCCTTTGCTGGCATTGTCTGGTGGAATGCAGTATCGAACACACCTACCTGTGGAAGGTTTGGCATAAGCTCTGATACAGCCTTAACACCCTTGAGGTTAGCTGGGTTGTGAAGCGGAGCAAGGTCGATGCACTCTTCAAATACCTTAAGCACCTCGTCGTTGAGGACAACGCTCTTATTGAACTTCTCACCACCGTGAACCATACGATGACCAACGGCATCAATCTCGCTGAGATCTTTGATAACGCCAATCTCTGGGTCGGTGAGCAGAGAGAAGATAAACTTAACACCCTCTGTATGCTCTGGTATGTCGTGCATTATCTGCTTCTTCTCGCCGTTTGCGAGCTTAACCTTTACGAACGCGCCATCGAGACCTACACGTTCAGCGCCGCCTGAAGTCATTACTGACTTGTCATCCATGTTGTACAATGCGTACTTGATAGATGATGAACCGCAATTTAATACGAGTATTTTCATATAGAATTGAATTATTTTAAAGACAGAAATTACTATAATTATTATAATTAATCATCAATAAAAAGTTTGTAATTATCTTGCGTGAGCAATATGAAACTATCAGTATCTGATTGGTATAAATAACGCTCTGCACGCAGACTCCTTTCGCAGAAATTAAGAAGCACTCCTCTATCTAACTTTGTTATTCGCATATAATTAAATAATTGAGAACGGTGTTCTGAGCCAAGTTTCTCTATGGCTTTCATTTCTATTAGAACTCCTCGATAGTAGAAATCTGCAAGATATGTTTTGTCCAAAAGGACATCCTTATAATACAGATTGAGCCGCCTCTCTCTTTCAAACTCCATGCCCCGACTTCTCATTTCAATTGCCAGAGCTTCCTGATATATCGCTTCAGACAATCCGCGTCCAAGAACTTTATGAACCTCTTGTGCCGCTCCTACGACATCATAAATGTCCTTATATTCTTGCCGCGTCATCTAAAAATTATATTAATTATAATAATTTCTGTCAAAGATTTGTTAATTCGTAATTATCATTCTTCATTTCCCTAC